>OCLT01000081.1_pt1 | contig 219939 bp, 230 predicted proteins | sample 1481411 | NCBI WGS metagenome assembly OCLT01 (sample SAMN04168690, study PRJEB22393) | synthetic metagenome | isolation source: purchased from BEI Resources HM-276D
TAGGCCCCGGACGCTCCCATTTCAGTGGTGTCGGGCATAATTCCAGCCAACTACCACCCAGCGGGAGCGGGGCCACCACGAAGTGCGGCGGGTCAACATGAGGGGAAGGTAGCGCGGGGAAGGGCGGCGGCGGGCGGGGTGTCTAGCAGAGGTCGCTTAGCGCAGCGCCACCCAGCCCAGCGCCAGCAGCAGCGCGGCACCGATGCCCAGCACGCTCAGGGCCTGCACGCGGGTCTTTTTCAGGAACAGCAGCACGCCGATGCCGGTGAGGGCCACCACCGTCAGAAACACGCCGCTGAGGTCAATCACCCATTTCCACGCGCCGGGGGCGTCGCGGCCCTTGTGCAGGTCGTTGAGAACCGCTACCGCGCCCTGTTGCTGGATGTCCACCGTATACTTGCCGGTCTGCGTGTCGATGACTGCGTCGGCGCTGTAGCCGGGGGCCAGAAAGGACACGCTCGCCTCGGTGCCGTCCACCCGGGGGCTGTCGGCGTGCCCGTGCAGGTTTTGCTGCTCACGGAGGGCCTCGGCGGTGGTGAGCCAGTTGACCTCGCCGCCCTTGATCCAGCCGCCCGGCAGCGTGCCCGTCACCTTCTGCTCGACTTCCTGCGTGCCGAACACCCAATCGGGATGGTTGAGGGTCACGCCGCTCAGCGCAAAAAACAGCACCGCAAGCAGGCTGATCATGGAGGTGTAGGTGTGCAGCCAGCGCAGCCACTTGTTCGCCTGCGCCTTAGCATTGGGGGCCTTAGCGTTGGGGCGGCGGGCCGGGGCCACGTCCCGCTCAGGCCTTGCCGAAGCTGACATTCACGGCCTCGATGTCGCCGTCGGCCCCCAGGCTCTTTTTGAAGGCGCTCGTTCCGACGCTCACCTTCTGGCGCACCAGCCCGTAGGGACCATGCTCGCGGCCCGACTCGACGCAGACATAGTAGTCGCCCTGCGGCGCGAGTGCGTTCTTGTCGGTTTTGCCGTCCCAGGCGACCGCGTAGGTGCCGGGGTTACGGGTGGCGCTGCTCACCGTGCTCACGAGCTGGCCGTTGTCGCGGGTCCAGCGGCGCAGACTTTCTTCGAGCCAGCGCGGGTTCAGGCGGCGCTGCTGTACCCACACCGTCAGGGTGCGGACGGTTTTGCCGCTCTCGTCCTCGATCCAGACCGCCACAAAGGGGCGCTTAACTCGCCCACTGGCTTTGGTCGCCACGCTGAACTGAATATCGAGCTGCATGCCGCTGGCCCAGGCTTTGCTGCTGGTCGCGGCCTCCGCCAGCGCGCCGGGCACCACGCGCGAGGCGCCGAGCGCGGCGGCAGCGACGGCGAGCTTGCCGAGAAAGGAACGGCGGGTCTGTTGGACTTCGGGGGCAGTTTCGTTTCTGGTCATAGGTCTTCTCCTTGTGGCCGTGCTGTGGTTCTGAGCAGAAGATGCCCGGAAGACGTTAGGCGGCGGTTAACGCCAGTTCGTGCTCTGGAGCTGCGCGCCGTCCCGCGTGACCAGCAGGGCCGCGCAGCCGGGGGTTTCGTCAGCAAGGCGCAGGCCGTCAGCGGGGGCGAGAACGCTCAGGGCCGTCGCCAGCGCGTCCGCCATGGCGCAATCGGGCGCGGTCACAGTGACGCCGGGCACCGCTTCCACCGGTTGCCCAGTGCGCGGGTCAAGGAGGTGCGAGTGCCACTTCTTCCCCACTCGGTGTCCCCGCCGGGCGCCGCCGCTGGTTGCCAGCGCGCCGTTTTGGACCCACACCGTCGTCAGTGGAGGCGCGTCGTCGCGGGCAGTGAAGGGGTCGGCCACCGCTACACTCAGCCCATCCCCACCGAGTGTTCGTAGGTCGCCCCCAGCGTTCACCAGCACCGCTCGCACGCCCGGCGCGGCGAAGGCGGTTTCGGCCATCCGGTCCACGATAAAGCCCTTGGCGAAGGCGTTGAGCCCCAGCGGGAAGCGGGCGTGAACCGTCGCGCTGCCGTCGCCGTGCCGGGTCCAGAGGGGAGCACGCAGCTCGGCCACCTGCCGGGCGAGGGCTGCCGGGTCGGGCGCCTCGCCCCGCGCCGCTGCCGCCTGCCACAGCGCCCCGAGCGCATCGGCCCCAGGGTGAAAGGCACCGCCCGTGACCTGCTGCCAGTGCTCGGCGCGTTCCAGCACCGCGAGCAGCTCGGGGCTGAGGCGCACGCGCTCGCCTGGACTTGCCAACCAGCGGGAAAACTCGCTGCTGGGATCGAAGCGGTTGAGGACAGCGGTCAGCCGCTCAAGTTCGTCCAGCGCGGCATTCTCAGCGGCCTCGGCCTGGGCGCGGGTGCCCGCCACCACCTGCACCTCGACCTCGGTGCCCAGCAGCCGTTCATAGACGCTGCGCAGGCGATAGGGCGGGCGCAAGCGAGCGAAAAGTCCAGTCATGTGAAGAAGATGGCGCGGAGCGGTTAAAGGGGGATTGGCAGGCCAACAGGGCAAACTCCGCGCCCCCGAAGCCAGGAAACGCGGAGGGGCAGGCGGCTCTTCCCTTCAGAAGGGCGTGCCGTTGTACCCCCATGGCAGCTCAGGCTGCGCCTCGCCGTCCCAGGTGCGGGTGCTCACGTCGTGGCCGCTGGCACCCACGTCGTAGGTGGCCTGGCGGGTGACCACGTTCCAGCCTTTGGCGAGCGTCAGGTCCAGTTCACTTTTCTGCTCCCAGCGCGGGGGCGTAGGGGTGCCGTTCCAGCCGGTCACGACGCACGTCCGCTCTCCTTGCAGGTCCACCGGGCGGTCGGCGTAGACCAGAAACGTGACCCACGCCGTCTTGCCTTCAGACCGGGAGCGGACCAGTGCCGGGCGGGACGGAATGGGCGAAAGGAGGGCGCGCATACTGGCGTCGTTGCTCAGCTGCCAGCCCTCGTAGGTCGCCACCTGCGCCGCCGGGTCCGACACCGACAAATCGGCCTTGCACTTGGTGCTGTCCACCTTTTCCACCGCTCCCAACCACTGCGGAAATATCTCACTGACAGGCCACAGTTGCGGTGGCGTGGCCTGGCCTTCCACGCGCCAATGGCCCGCCGCGTCGACGGTGCCGATTTTCTGCCCCGCCAGGAACAGGTCCGCTGCCCTGGCCGGCGTCCAGCTCTGCACCTGCCCGCTGAGGCTCAGGCGCTCGCCCAGGGCGCCGTCGGCTGTCCCGACACGGTGTTGACCAGGATCAGGTTGACCGGGTTCGTGTTGTCCAGGCTCGGGTTGACCTGGAGTGGGCTTCTCGGGGTTTGGGGGGACCGTCGAGGTGCAGCCCGTAAGCAGGGCCGCCGCGAGCGCCAGCATCAGCTTTTTCATGGACAGAGTGTAATTGACTGAGAGGCCGTTTAAAGCCCCGCTATCGTCACCCCGCGCCCGGTTGAGGGGCGGCCTTGCGCTATACTGGGGGTCAAATCCTCGAACCAGGGGGTGGGTGCTGAAGTTTCCGGCCCACCTTTTTTCGTGGAGGAGGTGGTGAAGACGCTGACCCCAGGGACGGTCCCCGTGGCACGGCGGCAACAATATGAATAACAAAACGAATAACAATTCGGTGCTTTTTGACCTGGCGGACGGCGCGGTGCGCCCGCTCGGCTTCGAGGTGCTGGAAGTCACCCAGCAGCGCGAAGGGCGTGATTTGATCGTGCTGGTGCGCATTGACCGGCTCGACGAGCAACCTGTGACGATGGACGACCTGACCGCCGCGAGCCGCGCCGCCGAGGCCGAATTTGACCGGGTGGACCCGATTGAAGAGGAATACCGGCTGGAATTCGAGTCGCCCGGTGGCAAGCGGCCCCTGCTGCGCGCCCGGCATTTCGAGCGCATGATCGGCCTCAAGGCCAAGGTCCGCAGCCTGCCCGGACGCGGCGAGCACAACTTCACCGCGCCCATCAAGGCCGTCGAGGGCGACACCGTGACCTTCGAGCACGGCGGCGAAGACCTCAGCGTGAACGTGGCTGACATTCAGGCCTCGCTCGCCGAGTTTCCCGACCGGCACCGCTGAGCCGCGCCGTCCCCCTTTTTCAAAGATCAAAAAGCTGTTTTGCAAGGAGTGGTTATGTCCCAGGACGTGAACTTTGCGGAGGCGCTGCGTGAAGTGGCGCAGGCCCGCAACATCAATGAACTGCAACTGATCGAAGCGTTCGAGCAGTCGCTTCAGCAGGCGTATGTGCGCAACGTCGAGCCCGACAAGCGCATCGAAGTGCACCTCGACCCCCAGAGCGGCGTGCTCGAAGTGCTGATCGTGCGCGAAGTGGTCGAAAAGGTCGAAGACGAGCACATGCAGATTTCGCTCGCCGACGCCCTCGAACTCGACCCCGGCGTGGAAATCGGGATGGAGATGGAATTTCCGGTGGACCAGGAGATGTTCAGCCGCATCGCGCTGCAAGCCGCCAAGCAGACCCTGACCCAGAAGATGCGCGAAACTGAGCGCAACGTGGTCTTCAACGAGTACAAGGACCGCGAAGGGCAGGTGCTCAACGCGCAGGTGGTGCGCAGCGACAACAAGGGCAACTGGTTTGTCGAGCTCGGCGCGGGCGAAGCGATTTTGCCCCCCCGCGAGCAGATCCCCGGCGAAAAGCTGACCCCCGGCGGACGCGTCAAGATCTACCTCAAGGAAGTCCGCAAGACCCCTAAGGGGCCGACCATCCTGGCTTCACGCGCGGATGAAAGGCTGCTCGACTACCTGCTCAAGCAGGAAATTCCCGAAGTCGCCAACGGCATCGTGGAAGTCAAGGCGATTGCCCGTGAAGCCGGTCAGCGCTCCAAGGTGGCGGTGTTCTCGCACAACTCCAACGTGGACCCCATCGGCGCGTGCATCGGGCACCGTGGCAACCGCATTCAGGCCGTGACCGGCGAACTCGGGCGCGAGCGGGTGGACGTCATCTTGTGGGACGCCAACACCCGCGAGTTCATCCGCAACGCGCTCTCGCCCGCCAAGGTCGGCCCCATCGAAGTGCAGCAAGACAGCCGCGACGCCACCGTCACCGTGACGCCCGACCAGCTCTCGCTCGCCATCGGCAAGGGCGGCCAGAACGTGCGCCTCGCGGCCAAGCTGACCGGCTTCAAGATCGACCTGCGCGAAACGGCGGCCATCAGCGACCTCGACGCGGCGATGCAGCAGGCGCTGGAAGAAGAGCAGCAGGGCGGCGGCAATGAAAACGCCGCGCAGTCGGCCTTCGACGCGCTGTTCAAGGACTCCAAGTCGGTGGCGACCGCCAGCCCCGACGATGTCAACCCCGAAAGCTGAGCGCCGGCCCGGCGGCCCGAGCATGACCGGGTCTATTCCTGAGCGGCACACGCCCGAGCGCACCTGCGTCGCCTGCCGCCGCAAGCGCCCCCAGGGAGAACTGCTGCGCCTGACCCAGCAGGGCGAAGGCTGGGCAATCCAGCAGCGCCAGCGCACCGGACGTGGGGTGTACGTCTGCGCCGACTCGCCCGCGTGCTGGCAGGAAAAGCCGCTGCGACGGGCCTTTCGCGCCCAGGCCAGTGCGGTCAGCGAACTGCTCAAGACTCAGACGCCGGAACCTCAGCCGTCACCGCCAGAGACCCCACCGCGTCCATGAACACCGCGAGCGCCGCCATGTAGTTCCTGCTTCTTCCCCACTTTTTTTCACTCACCCGGAGGTGAGTCATGTCGAAAGTCCGTATTTATACCCTCGCCAAAGACCTTGGCGTCGACAATCACAAGATGCTCGAAATCCTCGACGGCCTCGGCGTCTCGTACAAGAGCGTGAGCAGCACCATCGACGAGGAAAACGTCGAAATCATCAAGCAGATTCTGGCCGACGAAGCGGCGGAGGGCGGCGACGCGGCCCCGGCAGCGGCTTCTGCTCCTGCTGCGGCCACCGCCGAGCCTGAAGAAGCCGACGAAACCCCGGCGGCAGCGGCCCAGGCCGACGCCGAACCAGCGAGCGACCTGCCCCACCGCGCTCCGGTGGTCACCATCATGGGGCACGTCGACCACGGCAAAACCAGCCTGCTCGACTACATCCGCAAGACCCGCGTGGCGGCCAAGGAAGCCGGCGGCATCACCCAGCACGTCGGGGCGTTCGAGGCCAAGACGAGCAAGGGCAAGATCGTCTTTATCGACACCCCCGGCCACGAAGCCTTCACGACCATCCGCGCGCGCGGGGCGAACGTGGCCGACATCGCCATCATCGTGATTGCCGCCGACGACAGCCTGATGCCGCAGACCCGCGAAGCGATTGCCCACGCACAGGCCGCCAAGGTGCCGATGCTGATCGCCATCAACAAGGTCGACCTGCCGCAGGCCGATCCTGAAAAGGTCAAGACCGACCTCACGCAGCTCAACCTCGTGCCCGAAGAGTACGGCGGTGACGTGATCGTGGTGCCGGTGAGCGCCAAGACCGGCGAAGGCGTCGAAGACCTGCTCGAATACATCTCGCTGACTGCCGAACTCGAAGACCTGCGCGCCGACCCCAAGGGCCAGTTCAGCGGCGTCATCATCGAAGGCCGCGTGGACAAGCAAGCGGGCGTCCTCGCCACCGTGATGGTGCAGGAAGGCACGCTGCACGTCGGGGATTTCCTGGTCGTGGGCGAGAACTACGGCAAGATCAAGGCGATGACCGACAGCAACGGCGGACGCATTAAGGAAGCCGGCCCCAGTACCCCGGTACAGATTCTGGGCTTTTCGGAAGTGCCGAGCAGCGGTGAAACGGTGGTCAGCGCCAAGAACGAGCACGCCGCCCGTGAAATCGTGGCGCAGCGCGCTTCGGATCGCCGCGACGAGGAAGACGCCCGCGAACGCCGCAAGGCGCAGCGCAGCCTCGCCGACCTGCTCGGGCCGCTCGGCGAAGTCCACACCGTCAACCTGATTCTGCGCGCCGACACCCAGGGCAGCCTGGAAGCCATTCAGGGCATCCTGGCACGCAAGGAAACCGAGGATGTCAAGCTCAACGTGATGCTCGCGGGCATCGGCGCGCCGACCGAAGGCGACGTGCTGCTCGCCAGCACCGCCGAAGCGCAAATCCTGTGCTTCAACGTGACCCCCTCGGCGGCGGTGACCAAGGTCGCCGAAACCAAGGAAATCCCGATCAAGGCCTACCGCATCATCTACGAGATGATCGACGAGGTGGACCGCCTGATCAAGGGCAACCTCGATCCCGTGTTCGAGGAGCAGTACCTGGGCCGCGCCGAAGTGCGGATGGTCATTCACCACCCCAAGAGCGGCAACATCGCCGGGTCGTATGTCACCGACGGCATGTTCAAGCGCAACGCCAAGGCCAAAGTGACGCGTGGCAAGGAAGTCGTGTACGAGGGCACCGTGGTCGGCCTCAAGCGCTTCAAGGACGACGTGCGCGAAGTCCAGCAGGGCTACGAGTGCGGTATCAACATCGACTGGAACGACGTGCAGGAAGGCGACATCATCGAAGCCAGCGAAATGGTGGAAGTCGAGCCGCGCTAAACCCGATTTCAGTTCTCCCGGCCCCCTTTCCCCAGTGGAGAGGGGGTTTTTCGTGCCTACGCCGCCGTGCGCCCCTGCCCTGCCGTGGCAGACTGCGCCCATGCCGCCGCTGTTGCCGATCACCCTGCGCGCGGGGCCGTACACGCTGCGGCCTTTTGCCCAGCTCGACGTGCCGAGCATTGTCGCGGCGTCCCACGACCCGCTGATTCCGCTGATCACCACCGTGCCCGCTGCCTGCGACGAGGCGGGGGCGCTGGCCTTCATCGCCCGGCAACACGAGCGCCTGAGCAGCGGTCAGGGCTGGTCGCTGGCGGTGGCTGAGGGGGACGCGCCCGCGCTGGGGCAAATCGGGCTGTGGCCGCAGCGGCACGAAACAGCGTCGCTGGGCTACTGGCTGCTGGCCTCGGCGCGGGGCCAGGGCGCGGCGGCAGCGGCGTTGTCGGCCCTGGCAGGGTTTGGCCTGGGACAGTTCGAGCGGCTGGAACTCTATGTCGAACCCTGGAACGAGGCGTCATGGCGCACGGCGGAACGGGTCGGCTTCCGGCGCGAGGGACTGCTGCGGCAGTACCAGTACGTGGGCAGCGAGCGGAAGGATATGTACGTGTACTCGCTGTTGCCGGGCGAACTGAGCATTGCGTAAAAAGCCGCCGGAGATGTGCTGCCCGGCGGCCTGCTCTCACCCTCAACACTCAGAAGGTAAAGTTGCTGTTCTCGGCGCTGGCCTGGGTGTCCGTGTCGTCATCGCCCTCGTCACCCGTGTCGCCCTGGGCGTGGTCATCGTCGTCATGGTTACCCATGCCGTGTGGTCCACGGTCGCGGCCACCATCCCGGTTCTCGCCGGGGCCGCCGTGCCCGTGCGGGCCGTGACCACCGGGGCCGCCAGGACCGCCGAAAGCGAAAGGATTCTCGCTCAGGCGCCCCTTCATCTCGGCGGCGCGGTCACTGGGCAAGTCGCCCGCCTGCACGCCCTGGTCGATGGTGGCGCTCCCGGCAGCGGTGGCGGCGGCCTTGAGCCTGTCCACGCCGATGCCGAGCTGCGCGGCGAGCTTTTGCAGGAACACGTCGGCGTAGTTGGTGCCGCTGCCCTGCGGAGCCGCCGGGCGCTGGCCGTTCTGGCTCTGGCCTTTCTGGGTCTGGGGGAGGCCCGGCTGGTCGAGGTTCTGGCCCTGCTGACCCTGTTGGTTCGGCTGTTGCTGGGTCTGACCGGGCTGGACTGGCTGCACGCGCTGGGGCTGCGCGGCGAAGGCGAGGCCGATGCTGAGGGGCAACGCGGCCCAGGCGATCAGGGGAAGACGGTTTTTCATGCGGTCACGCTCCTTGAAGTGGAAGCCGGGGACCGTCCCCGACCGTGACCGGAGGATGCCGGGAGGCGGTTAAGGGGGCGCTAAAACGCTTTCCCCGCCCGGGCGGCGGCCTACACTGGCGGCAGATGGCCTTCGGCGACCCCCCCAACTACTCCACCCCGCTCACGCTGGGGCTGGGGGCGGCGTGCGTGCTGGCATCGCTGGCCGAGTTCGCGCTGGGCGCGCTGGACTACGGTGACGTGAACCGCTACCTGGGGCTGGGCAACATGTCGCTTGGCGGGCTGCTGCTCGTGTACGGCGTGCTGACGGTCATCCGCTACGCCGAGGCGCAAGACGCCCTGCACGACCCACTGCCGCGCACCCCGATGTACGACACGCCGCACCAGCGCCTCACCCTGCTCGTCGGCGTGGGCCTGAACCTGCTGGGGCTGGCGGTCTGCCTCGCCTGGGCCGCCGCCGGGCAGCGTCCGCTGCTGCACCTGCTGGGGGCCGCGCTGCACCTGTGGACCGCGTGGCTGGCGTGGCGGGGCCGCATTCGGGGTGCGGAGGGGATGTGAACCTCAGGGTAGAGCTGGGCGGCACACAAAGAAAAAGCAGAGGACACTCACCCGGCCCCCTGCTCTCAGTTGTTCTGAATAGCTTAGAGCATTTGACGTAATAAAGACCCCTCACCCCTGCCTTTGGCAGGCCCTCTGCTTCGCAGCTTTACAAGTCTCCTCTTGGTAGAGGGTCAAACAGTGCGAGGCAATTCTTTTGTCAAATGCTAAAAAGCGGTGTGCTCAGCTCTCAGCGGTCGGCTGCACGAACGACGCGCTGTCGTAGTAGGTGCGGAAGGCTTTGACCTGGTTGCCGTCCACGTCGATCAGGCTCACGCCCCGGTAGCTGATGGGCTGGCCGCCCTTGAGTTCACCCTCGGCGGTCCATTCCATCACACCCAGGCCGCTCTGCTCCTGGCTGTGGGTAAATTCGCTGTGGATGCGCTCGAAGTTGCCCAGGTAAGTCTGCCAGAAGTCGCGGGCGCCGTCCGTGCCCTGCCAGGTCCGGTCGGTCAGGTTGCGCAGCGTCGCGTCGGGCGCGTGGAGGGCCACCAGCGCGTCCACGTTGCCGGTGCTTTCGGCCTGTTGCAGGGCCTGCATAAACTGTTCGGTGGTCGTCATACGGCCTACTGCACCACAGCCGCCCGCCCCCAGAGCGTATGCACGGCTACCCTCTCAGCGGCGAGTGAAGTCTGACTAAAGCCTCGCCCAGCGCCGCGTGCCCGCCGCCGCGCAGCGTGAACCCCGCTGAAGTTCCCCCTCACCCTTCCCCACCCGCGCCCTGCCACGCTCGGCGCATGACCCAAGCCAAGACCTACAAAGTCAGCCGCGATGAAACCCAGCACGGCAAAGACAGCGAACACCACCTGATTGCCGGCTACAACAGCTCCATGCGCCTGTGGCACAACGAGGAGCCGAGCGACACCGCCGACAAAACCCCCCGCAGCCACGAGTACGAAACGCTGGGCTATGTCATCTCCGGGCAGGTGGAGCTGACGGTGGACGGTCAGACCCTCACCCTGAGCGCGGGCGACAGCTACCGCGTGCCCAAAGGCGCCGAGCACGTCTTCCGCGTGACCGAAACCCTGACCGCCGTGGAAGTCACCACGCCCGCCACCAACAAGTAAGCCTTCATTTCTCTGCCCCGGTACCTGCGAGTGCCGGGGGTTTTTACGTCACTTCGCGTTTTTCCGCAGGGCCGTGTCAAAGGGGGCGAGGTCGGCGGGGGCCGTGCGCGCATACCCTGCCGGGAGTTCCACCGCCGCCGCGCCGAGGTCTACGGCTTTTTGCAGCGTGCCCTTCAGGTCGCCGACTTTTGCCAGCGTCGCCGTCTGGAACATCAGCGGGGCGCTGAGGGCTTTCATGCGGGCGTACATCTGCGGGTAGTCCCCGCCCTGCTCGGCCACCCGCAGCGAGTTGTTCGCCAGTACGCACTGCGGCCCCAGGCGGGCGCGGCACTCGTCCATCAGGCGCAGGGTGAAGGCGAGGTCAGGCGTCACCTTGCCCGCGCTGCTCACGCGCTGGTAGGGGTTGAACGACAGGCTCACCCGCGTCCCCTTCCAGGCCCGCGCCGCGTCTATCTGGGCGACCTGACACGCTTCGTCCAGTTTGTCAGTGTAGCCCGCCGCCAGCAGGTCACGAATCCAGGCGCGGTCGGACCCCTGGCGAATCAGCGGCTCGGCGTACACGCTGGTGCAGCCCGCCGTGACCACCTCGCGCAATTCCGGTACGGCGTCATATTTGGCCGCCAACTGCGCGTGCAACTTGGCATAGGCCGCCATGAAGTCGGGCGTCCAGAAGCGCGGCACCGTGCCCGCCGCGCCGCTCTGGGGCGAGGTCACGGCCAGCGGGGGGCCAAAGCGCGCCTTGACCCAATCCGGCGACTCGATGCCCGCCACCACCCGCAGCTTCAGAAACAGGGGGTGCGACGGGTGCGCCCGGTTCCAGGCCCGCGCCGCCGCAATCGCCTGGTCCAGCTCGTTATTCGGTGCAATTTGCCCCGGCTGCGGCTCCAGCTCGGCCCAGGGCACGTTGACCACCCAGCCGCCCATGACTGCTGCGTACGCTGGGTCGGGCATCTTCTGGCGGTCGAGCAGGCCGGAAAGCTGAGGCTTGAGCGCCGCTGCCGGTGCGCTGAGACCGAGCAGGGCCAGCGCCGCGAGAAAAGGCTTCATGGAGACAGAAGAGCGTAGAGACGTGAGATTTACCGATCTACCCGCCCCCGCGCTAGCATGGCGCTATGGACATGCAGGCCCTACGGGGGCACCGACAGGCGATAGACGCCCTGGCCCGGCGTCATGGGGTGGCCGACCTGCGGGTGTTCGGCAGCACGGTCCGGGGCACCGCGAGCCCGCAGAGCGACCTTGACCTGCTGGTGCGGCTGGAAACGGGCCGCAGCCTGCTAGACCGCGCCGCCTTCCGCGCCGACCTGCAAGACCTGCTGGGCCTGCCGGTGGATGTGGTGAACCCCGCCACGCTGCACCCCCTTATCCGGGACCGCATTCAGCGCGAGGCGCAACCGCTTTGAACGCCGGCAAGAATCCCGCCCTGTACCTCGCGCAAATGCTGGACAGCGCCGAGGTCATAGCGGAGTACCTCGGCGGCGACGTACAGAATTACCGGGACAGCCGCCTGATTCGGGACGCCGTTCACCGCAATCTGGAAATCATCGGTGAAGCCGCCAAGCGTTGCCCGGAAGCCACCCGCGCCCAATACCCCGATATTCCCTGGCGCGGCATGGCAGGCCTGCGCGACGTGCTGATTCACGACTATGACGGCACAGACCCCGAAGAAGTGGTGCCGGTGTTGACCGAGCATTTGCCCCGGCTGCGCGAACAGTTGACAGTGGCCCTGAAACGGGAAGCCTTCCTCGCCGTGCTGGACAAAGTGCCCGACGCCCCGCCCCTCCCCGGCGACGAACTCCCGTAACCCCGCCCACGCCAAGCCCCCGCCACCCCCAGAAGGGAGCCGAAGCGGGGGCTTGGGCTTGGCGTTTACAGTACACTCGACCAAATGACAGCAATTGTTGAACCCACTTGGGAAGAAAGGCGTACGCCGGAAGCTGCTCATGAGGATGATGCGCGCAGTCAATACCGTAAAGACTATTCAAGAATCATACACAGTGCAGCTTTGAGGAGATTACAAACTAAGACACAAGTGTTAGGTCTAGGAGACAGCGATTTTTATAGAACCCGCCTGACGCATTCTCTTGAAGTTGCTCAAATAGGTGTAGGTATCTTATTAGAAATTCAAAGAAGGTTCGCGGGCTCAAACATTGAAAAGTATTTACCAGACGAGAGACTTCTAGAAGCTATATGTCTCTCTCATGACTACGGTCATCCTCCTTTCGGCCACGGAGGAGAACGTGCACTAAACTTTGCCATGCGTGAGTATGGAGGATTTGAAGGCAACGCTCAGACGTTTAGGATACTTTCCAAACTAGAAAAATACTCACAGAATTCTGGATTGAATCCAACACGTCGAACGCTACTAGGAGTTCTAAAGTATCCTACTACCTATTCCAATTCCATGACAAACGACTTTAGGAGAGGTACAGATATTGATAAGTATCCTGATGCCGAACTTAAACCACCAAAATGTATATATGATTGCGATCTAGACGTCTTAGACTGGGTGCTCAAAATTTTTTGCTCAGAGGATGTCACAGAATTTAAGAAGTTAGATTATAAGTGTAAACCCTTACATAAATCCTTGGATTGTAGCCTTATGGAGACCGCAGATGATATAGCATATACAGTACATGATTTGGAAGACTGTATAAAACTTAAGCTTATCAATCGCGAGATGTGGGATGCGTATATAAAGTCCGCAGATTATTCAGAGGCTACACGACTTGAGATAGAAAAATGGAATCAAAGAATATTCTCTAAAGAGGGCAATTTAGTTAAACAGGGCATAAGCAATATGGTCTACTTTTTTATACATTCGGTTATTCAATATGAGCACGAAGAACTTAGCCATCCTATTCTTAAGTACGGGTTCAAGTTAGGGGAAGAGGCAGCACGCCTTAGAAGCGCCATTCAAAAAATCATAACTAATGAAGTGATCAAGACCCATCGCGTTAGGGTTCTTGAGAGCAAAGGTCAGAGAATGATTTTTTCTATATTTGGAGAACTTGTTAGAGATCCTGAATCCTTTTTACCCAGGGAAACACTTGATAAGTACAACAAAGCCACCGGAAACCTTAGAATGCGAGTTATATGTGATTATGTTTCGGGCATGACAGACGAGTATGCTACTAAGACTTACCAGAGGTTTTTTACACCCAAATTTGGATCTGTATTTGATGTTTAAAAGAGGCAGCCCCCACCCCCGGAGGCTGCCCCTTTCCTTATTTCCTTATCTCAAGCGCCGATGTAATCCTCAATCGGCGGGCAGGAGCACACAAAGTTTCTATCGCCGTACACGTTGTCCACGCGGTTCACGGCGGGCCAGTACTTCCACGCCTTCTGCGCGGCACTGGGGAAGGCGCCCGTTTCGCGGCTGTAGGCGCGGGTCCACTCGCTGTCCATCAGGTCTTTCAGCGTGTGCGGCGCGTGCTTCAGCGGGCTGTCGGCGGCGCTGATGGTGCCGTCCTGCACGTCCTGAATCTCGCGGCGGATGTTCAGCATGGCGTCCACAAAACGGTCGAGTTCGGCTTTCGGCTCGGACTCGGTGGGCTCGATCATCAGGGTGCCGGGCACCGGGAAGGACATGGTGGGCGCGTGGAAGCCGTAGTCCATCAGGCGCTTGGCGATGTCTTCCTCGCTGACGCCGCTCTCCTGCTTGAGCGGGCGAATGTCGAGGATGCACTCGTGCGCGACCCGGCCCCCCTTGCCGCTGTAGAGCACCGGGAAGGCGCCGGAGAGCCGCTTGGCAATGTAGTTGGCATTCAGCAGCGCGACCTGGGTGCTCTGGCGCAGGCCAGCGGCGCCCAGCAGCTTGATGTAGAGGTACGAGATGGGCAGGATGCTGGCGCTGCCATACGGTGCGGCGCTCACGGCTCCGGTGTGGCTGTCGCTGGTGGGCGCAACGGCGTGGTTGGGCAGGAAGGGCGCGAGGTGGGCCTTCACGCCAATCGGCCCCATGCCCGGCCCGCCGCCGCCGTGCGGAATGGCGAAGGTCTTGTGGAGGTTGAGGTGGCTCACGTCGCCGCCGATCAGCCCCGGCTTGGCGACCCCGACCATCGCGTTCATGTTGGCGCCGTCGAGGTACACCTGCCCGCCATGCTGGTGAATCAGGTCGCACACGTCCCGCACGTTCTCCTCGTACACCCCGTGCGTGGAGGGGTAGGTAATCATCAGCGCGGCGAGGTGGTCGCTGTGCGCCTCGGCCTGCGCCTTGAGGTCGTCGAAGTCGATGTTGCCCTGTTCGTCGGTCTTGACCACCACGACCTGCATCCCCATCATGGCGGCGCTGGCGGGGTTGGTGCCGTGCGCGGAGGCGGGAATCAGGCAGATGTTGCGGTGGGCCTCGCCGCGAGCCTCGTGGTACTTGCGGATGACCAGCAGGCCCGCGTACTCGCCCTGTGCCCCGGAGTTGGGCTGCATGGACACGGCGTCGTAGCCGGTGATGTCGGCCAGCCAGCGCTCCAACTCGGCTAGCATCTCAGCGTAGCCCTGCGTCTGCGACTCGGGCGCGAAGGGGTGAAGGCCGCCGAACTCGGGCCACGTCACCGGAATCATCTCGGTGGTGGCGTTGAGCTTCATGGTGCAGCTGCCCAGCGGAATCATGCCGTGCGTAAGGCTGTAGTCCTTGTTTTCGAGCTGTTTGAGGTAACGCAACATGCCGTGCTCGGAGTGGTGCGTGTTGAAGACCGGGTGGGTCAGGAAGTCCGACTGGCGCTTGAGCGGGGCGGGGATGCCGTCAACGGCTTCGGCATCTAGCTTCTGCACGTCCACTCCCTTGCCCGTCACCACTTCGATGATGTCCGCGAGGTCCTGCGGGGTGACGGTTTCGTCCAGGCTGATCCCCACCTTGCCGCCGTCAAGGCGGAAGTTGATGCCCTTCGCCTCGGCGCGGGCCCCCAGGTCGTCCTGCCCCTCAAAGGTCAGGGTGTCGAAGAAAGTTTCGTTGGCCTTGATGCCGGCGTCTTGCAGTGCCTTCGCCAGAATGCCGGTCAGCCTATGCACGCGCTCGGCAATGGTCTTAATCCCTTCCGGCCCGTGCCACACGGCGTAGGCGGCGGCCATGTTCGCCAGCAGCGCCTGCGCGGTGCAGATGTTGGAGGTGGCCTTCTCGCGGCGGATGTGCTGCTCGCGGGTCTGCATCGCCATTCGCAGGGCGGTGTTGCCGCGCACGTCCTTGCTCACGCCGATCACGCGGCCCGGCATGGAACGCTCGAAGCCCTTCTGACAGGCCAGGAATGCCGCGTGCGGCCCGCCGAAGCCCATCGGCACGCCGAAGCGCTGAGCGCTGCCCACCACGATGTCGGCGCCTTGCTCACCGGGAGGGGTCAGCAGGGCGCAGGCCAGCAGGTCGGTGGCGACAATCAGGGCGGCGCCCTGGGTGTGGGCCTTCTCGGCAATCGGCGCGAGGTTCAGCACTTCGCCGTGGGTGCCGGGATACTGCACCAGCGCCCCGAAAGCTCCCTCGGGGATGGCGTCCGCGCTTCCCGTCTGCACCTCGAACCCGAAGTACTCGGCGCGGGTCTTCACCACATCCATCGTCTGCGGATGCACGTTGTCGGCCACGAAAAAGACGTTGCTGCCCTTGTTCTTGCTCTGGCGCTTGGCCAGAGTCATCGCTTCGGCGGCGGCGGTGGCCTCGTCCAGCAGCGAGGCGTTGCTGACTGGCATACCCGTCATGTCCTGGACGGTCTGCTGAAAGTTGAGCAGCATTTCCAGCCGCCCCTGCGAAATCTCGGCCTGATAGGGCGTGTAGGCGGTGTACCAGCCGGGATTTTCCAGCATGTTGCGCAGAATGACCGGCGGAACGTCCGTGCCGGCGTACCCCATGCCGATGTAGGAGCGGAACACCTTGTTCTTCTGCGCCACGGCCTTCAGCTCGGCCAGTGCCTGCGCCTCGGTCATGCCGGGGCCGGTGTGCAGTTCGCCGTCGAATTGAATGGCGGCGGGCAGCGTGGTCTGGGTCAGCTCGTCCAGGCTGGAGACGCCCAGCACGCCCAGCATCTCGGCCTGCTCAGCCTCGCTGGGGCCGATGTGCCGGCGGGTGAAGTCGTTGGTCTGGAGGAGATCAGAGAGGGATTTGGTCATTTGGGGTAGCTCCTAGTCAAATTGGCAGGAAAGGGCTTTTATCCTTTGAAAAGTGCTTTCTGCACAGCTTCAATCCAATCTGCCGATACGGCAGGGTCAAACGGCTCACCTTGAGTGTCAAGCTGCAAATCACCAAGCAAACTGCCCACATCTTCAGATTGAGTTCGCTCGTAATATGCTTCCAGAAAAGCAAACATGGCGCGGTATGCATCCTGCACTGAGAGCAATTCAGACATAGCGCATTTCAATCCCGAAAGCAGTTGAGCCATAAGCCCTGGCCCGAGCAGGCACAAAGCTCATGGCTCATAGCAGGGCTTACTCAGTTCGCCTGCGCCTCATACGCCGCCGCGTCCAGCAGGTCGCCTTCCTCGGTCACGTCGAGCTTGAACAGCCAGCCGCCTTCGTAGGGGCTTTCGTTGACCTTTTCGGGGCTGCCGCTCAGTTCGTCGTTGACGGCGGTAATCGTGCCGCTGGCCGGGGCGTAGATGTCGCTGGCGGTCTTGACCGATTCCACGACGGCGACGGCTTCGCCGGCCTTCACTTCGCGGCCCACTTCGGGCAGTTCGACGTACACCACGTCGCCGAGCTGCTCCTGCGCGTGGTCGGAGATGCCCACGGTGCCGTCTTGGGTGAGCCATTCGTGGGAGGCGGCGTATTTGCGGTCGGTGGGGGTGGTGGTCATGTCAGCTTCTCCTTGAAGGGGCGGGGGCGTGAAAACAGCCTCAGCTTAGGGCTTGTAAAAAGGAATTTCTGTACGGCTCGCCGGGTGGTCCTTGCCGCGCACTTCGACCTCAAAAGCGTCGGCTGCGGCGGCGTCCGGGTTCACCAGCGCCAGCGCAATCGGGTGGCCGAGGGTGGGGCTGGTCGTGCCGGAGGTGACGCGCCCGACGACCTCGCCGCCCACCTTGACCGGGTAACCTTCGCGCACCGGCACCTTGTCGAGCTTGAGGCCGATGAGTTTCTGAGTAGGCGCGGCCTGCAACCCTGCGCGTCCGTGGTGTTCCTTGTCCTTGACGACCCAGCTGTAGTGGCTGCTCAGCGGGTGAATGTCGTCGCCGAACTCGTGGCCGTACAGCGGAAAACCCGCCTCCAGCCGCAGCGTGTCGCGGGCGCCGAGGCCGGCGGGAGTGATGCCGAGGGCCAGCAGCTCGTCCCACAGGGCTTCGGCCTGCGCCGCGTCCACAAAGACCTCGAAGCCGTCTTCCCCGGTGTACCCAGTGCGGGCCAGGCGCACGTCGTGACCGAACAGTTTGGCGGCGAAGTAGGCGTTTTTCTTCTTGGCGCTCAGATCCACGTCGGTGTGCGGTTGCAGCAGCGCGGCGGCCTGCGGCCCCTGCACGGCGAGCAGCGCCCAATTGTCGGACTCGTTGGCGAGCTGCACGTCGTAACCAGCAGTCAGCGCGTTCAGATGCGCCCAGTCCTTGTCGATGTTGCCCGCGTTGACCACCATCAGGTACTCGTCCGGGGCGGCCATATAGATGTAGATGTCGTCCACCAGCCCGCCGCGCTCGTTGGGCAGCCAGTTGTACTGAGCGCGTCCGGGCCGCAGTTTGCTCACGTCGTTAGGGGTGACGTGTTGCAGGAACTTCAGCGCGTCCGGCCCCGTGACGCGAAATTCGCCCATGTGGGACACGTCGAACACGCCCGCGTTCTTGCGCACGGCCTCGTGTTCGGCTTTCACTCCGGCGTACTGCACCGGCATGTCCCACCCGCCGAACGGCACCATTCGGGCGCCGGCTTTCTGGTGGGCGGCATGCAGCGGCGTTCGCCTCAGCGGCGTGGCGTCTGGTTGAGTCACAGGGAAACTGTAAGCGACCGGCGGGGCGCACGTCCGGGCAGTATGGACGGAAACTTTCGGGGGCTTGGCCGCATACTGAAGCTGAGGCGGGCCTTTTGTCGCCGGAGCCTCCCTCCTGTCCGATAGCCCTTCTGCGGCCAGCCCTGAGCCGGCGCTTCTCGGAGGTTTCCGATGAAGACCGTACCCTTGTTTTTGCTGCCCCTGACGCTCTCGTCCCTGGCCACGGCCCAGACCTATCAGTCGGTGAACATCACCCTCAAGCAGTCGACGGGTCAGCTGCGGGTGGCGCCCAGTACAGCCACGACCCCCACTTTGGGCGTCAAAACACCGACGGTGAAAGCGGGGGTGGCTTACGTGAGCGCCAGCCACGAAACCGGCGACTGGGCCGTCGGCCTGAGTCCCCGCCTGCCGCTGGCTCTGTCCATCCGGCAGGACACGGGCAGCATGGACCTGAACCTCAGGGGCCTGCCGCTGACCGCGCTGAACCTGATGGGCACGACCAGCGATATTCAGCTGGTGCTGCCCTCGCGGAGCCTGACGGCCAACATCACGCAGGACACGGGCAGCCTGAATCTCTATCTGCCCGCCGACACTGGGTTACAGGTGGTCATTCAGAATTTCGGTACCGGCTCCCTGGTCGTGGAGGGTCAGGAAGTGGCCTCGGGGATAGCCCTGACGGGCACGTACAAGACCGCCAACTACGACAGTGCCCGCAACAGGATTACGCTGAATCTCAAAATGACGACTGGAGACGTGAAGGTCTTCAAACCCGGCGCCCCCGCGCCTCGGCTCAATACGAAATAGGCCAGTTCGGTGAAGCGGCGAGGGGCCGAGGGGCATGCACTCAGTCGGTTTGCACGGCCCCCCGCTCGTTCCAACACGCTGCTCTAGGCTGCGGCGGTGACCCCCTCTTTGCTGCTGGCCCTGCTCCCCCCGCCCGAACTGAGCGAACGCCTCCTGAGGTTCCGCGACGGGCATGGCGTCCGGGACGCGGCAGCGGTGCCGCACATCACGGTCAAGGCCCGCAGTGGGCTGGGTGAGACGGTGAGTGAAGTGGCGCGGGCGGTGGCCGAGAGACAGTCTCCCGTGCGGGTGGAGGTCGGCGGCCCGCGCCTTTTTCCCAACGGCTCGGCGCTGTATTTAGCGGTGCGGAGCCCGGAGGCGGTGCGACTGCATCTGGCCCTGCTGGACGTCCTCCAACCAGCACGGCGCTTCGGCTACGAGGGCCCGCAGATGACGCCGCACCTGACGCTGGCCCTCGCCCGGCGCGGGATAGCTTTGCCAGAGCTGCTGGCCGACGCTCAGAAAGAATTTGCCGACCTGGCGCGTGAGTCCTTTGTGTTTACCGCCCATACTCTCACGCTAATGGGGAAGCCGAGGCCAGGCGGGGTTTACGCGCCGGTGGAAGCGTTCCCGTTGCAGGGCTGAACTCCCCGCTCCGTCGCCACCCAGCCCACCCGCACGTCGTGCGCCTCACCGGGCAGTTCAGGCAGCAGCAAGGCGGACCACACCACGCCGACGAGCAGGCCCGCATACCCCAGCAGCAGGCGGTCATAAAAGCCGCCGCCGTAGCCGAGGCGAGTACCGTGCCTGTCAAAGGCGAGGCCCGGCAGCAGCACGGCGTCCACGCTGCCGAGCGGCAGTTGCGGCGCGGTGGTGGGCGGTTGCAAGTACCCGGCGCGGCTGACCTCGGTGGCGGTGGCGTAGGGATGCAGGGTGAGATGCCGCTCAGGCCTGAAACGGGTGCGGGTGGTCAGCAGCTCAAAGTCGGCTTGCAGGGCTGACACGTCCGGCTCGCCCGGCAGCGCGTGGTAAGCAAGCACCCGACGGGCACCCTGCGCGTGCAGAAAATCTCGCAACGCCTCCACTACCGCTGCCGAGGCGTCCGGCTGCTCCCGGCGCACGGCGAAGGCCCACTCGCGCCACTCGGCTTTGGGGGCGCCGGGAAAGGGCCGCGTCATCTCAGCGGCGGCGGCCCGTGACGAACCACGCGGCGGCGGCGGCGAGGAAGCCTACGCCCACGTAGCTCCAGAGGTTGGGGCCACGGTTTTGCTGCACGACCACCGGAGTGTTGCCGGGCGCGCCGCCGGGGTTGACGTTGTTCACCACCACGTCCGGCCCGTCGAGGGCGTCGGCGACGCTGCTCACGGCGGTGAAAATCAGCGCGTATTTCAGGATGTCGTAGCCGATGCCGTGCTGGCGGTAGTAGCTCTGCGGGTAGGGGTAGTAGCGGCCCGGCTCCAACTGGTAGCGGTACTGGCTGCTCGGGGTGGCGCTGTAGGTGATGGCATTGCGCGGCACCCCGGCGGGCAGCTTGACACTCTTCCAGTTGTTGAGCTGCGTGGGTTTGACCTGGGCGGCGGCGGCGCGGTTGGCCGCGTTGTTCGCCACCGTGCGGTTGCTCGGCAGGGTGCTGCGCTGCGTGGTGCTGGGCGTGCGGGTGGTGCCGGACCCGGCGGGCGGCGCGGTGCGCGGGCGGGTGTAGGTGCTGCCCGAGGACGAGTTGGCGGGCGGCGTATATCGGGGCGTGGACGGCGTGCGGTAGGTAGGCGTGCTGGGGGAACGGTAAGACGGCGAGCGGTACGACCCACCATAAGACCCGCCCGAGCTGCGGCTGCCGCCAAACCCCCCACCGCTGCGGCGGCCCGCATCGGCCAGGCCACTGCCGAGGGCCAGGCCCGTTAGAAGAAAGACGAGAGCGCGTTTCATCACTCCAACAGTACGCAGCGAGGCAGGCAAAAGTTCCGCTTCCCCCGCGAGGACAGGTCAACAGTCAAGGGGGGATGAACACGACCTAGACGCCTCCCCCTCTCCCCTGCCCGCCGGGTCTACACTCCGGGCATGACGGTTCAGCGCGCGCCCCTGTGCCCCCACTGCGGCGAGTTCGGCTTTTATTGGTTCGGTTCCCACCGGGCCTAGCCTCGCGCTGTTTTTCCCCGCCCGGTGACGCCCCGCAAAGGCTCGCCGGGTTTTTCTTTTTTCCCCAGCTAAATAACCCAGATAAAAAAGGACGTGTTCCCATGACCCAGCCCCCCGCCCCCTCTACCACCGAAAACCTCAACGTGACCGGCTTCACGCCGCTGATGACCCCGCGTGAACTCAAGGCCGAGGTGCCGCTGACCGACGCTGCCGAGCGCACCGTGCTCGCCGGACGCCGGGCGGCGCAGGCCATCCTGAGCGGCGAGGACGACCGCCTACTGGTGGTTGTCGGGCCGTGCAGCATTCACGACCAGGCGCAAGCGCTGGAGTACGCCGGGCGGCTCGCGGCGCTGCGTGAGCGGGTGAAAGACCGGCTGGAAGTGCAGATGCGCGTCTACGTGGACAAACCGCGCACGACGGTGGGCTGGCGCGGCTACCTGCTCGACCCCGACATGGACGGCAGCAACGACATGGGCAAGGGCGTGCGCCGCACCCGCGAGCTGATGGTGGCGGTGAGCGAACTCGGGCTGCCGGTGGCGACCGAACTGCTTGACCCCTTCGCGCCGCAGTACCTCTTCGACGCCGTAGCCTGGGCCTGCCTGGGCGCGCGCACCGCCGAGTCGCAGACCCACCGGGTAATGGCGAGCGCCGTCAGTGCCCCGATGGGCTTCAAGAACGGCACCGGCGGCGGTATCAAGCTCGCGGTGGACGCGGTGGTGGCCGCCAGTCACCCGCACGCTTTTTTCACCATTGACGAAGATGGGCGCGCCGCGATTGTCCACACCAAGGGCAACGCGCACGGGCACGTCATTTTGCGCGGCGGGCGTGCCGGCCCCAACTACGCCCCGCAGTTCGTGCAGGAAGCAGCAGACCTGCTGCGCGCGGCGGGCCGCGAAGAAGCCGTCATGGTGGACTGCTCGCACGCCAACTCGGGGTCGGACTGGACCCGGCAGCGCTTGGTGTGGCGCGACGTGCTGGGCCAGCGCCTCGCCGGACAGCGCGCCATCCGGGGCGCCATGCTGGAGAGCAACCTGCAAGCCGGCAAACAGAGCCTGCCTGCCGACCTCACGCAGCTCAAGCCCGGCGTGAGCGTCACCGACGCCTGCGTGGGCTGGGACGAAACCGAGGCCCTGCTGCTGGAGGCCCACGAACAGCTCAGTGGCCGCGCGGCACTGGCGACCTGCTGAGCGCATAAAGCACTTGACGTAATCAAAGACCCCTCACCCCTGCCTTTGGCAGGCCCTCTCCCCTTGGTAGAGGGTCAAAGAGCGCAAGGCCATTCTTTTGTCAAATGCTCTAAGAGCGGAAGCCGTTAACAACCCATCAGCCTGCTGTCATCTGGCGGGCCTAGCCTTGGGCCATGCGTTCAACGACTCTGTTCGCCCTTCCCCTCGCCCTTTTCGCCACCGCCTTTGCCGGGGGCGCCGGTCAGCCGCAGGCCGCGCCGCTCAAGCTCTCGCAGGAGGCCCACGTCTACCAGTGCCAGGGCGGTCAGCAGGTGCAGGTGTCCTACGTGAGCACCGGGCACGCCAACGAAAACAGCCCGCTGTTCGCGGTTTTGAAGTACCAGGGCCAGCGCTACGGCCTCGCCGAAGCCGTGTCGGCCAGCGGCTCGCGCTACGTCGGGCACGCCGGGCTGAACACCGCCAGCGGCCTGGAATGGTGGGAACACCAGGGCGAAGCGACCCTCAGCACCTTCCGGGGCGACGACGCCCGCGCAACCAGCACGCTGCTCAAGTGCAAATTCGTGCGCTGAAGCGTTCCCATTTCAGCCCCGTCTTCTGTTAGAGGCGGGGCTTTTTGCTGCCACTCCTACGGATTCCGCTCCATTGCGCCACAGTCGGAACCCCACCGCCTGCGGCTCCACACCGCAGAACCCGTCGTTTTTCCTTCTCGCCGTCGCTCGGATGGATTCAGAACGGCACCGAATCCATCGGAACCTCCTCAGAGTAAGCCCCCGCACAGCCCCCCGCCTCCCGACGCGGCAGACTGCGCGGGTGGCAAACCGTGAGAAATCTTCCCCTGCAAAGAGGCCCGGCGGCGGGCGGCCCCCCAGCGAGCGGCCCAGCAAAATCTGCGCGCGCTGCGGCCTGCCCTTTTCTTGGCGTAAGAAATGGGAGCGCGACTGGGACAACGTGCGCTACTGCTCGGAGCGCTGCCGCCGGGGAGGAACGGCATGACCTCGGCCTGTGAAGCCGTGCCGCAGCTCGGGCTGGTGTGCCTGACGGTGGGGCCGGAGGTGCGCTTCCGCACGGTCACGCTCAGCCGCTACCGTGCGCTCTCGCCTGCCGAGCGCGAAGCCAAGCTGCTCGACCTGTATTCGAGCAACATCAAGACCTTGCGGGGGGCCGCCGACTACTGCGCGGCGCACGACATCCGGCTCTACCGACTGAGTTCGAGCCTTTTTCCCATGCTCGACCTCGCGGGCGACGACACCGGGGCCGCTGTGCTCACGCATCTAGCGCCGCAACTGCTGGAGGCCGGGCATGCGTTCACCGACGCGGGCGTGCGGCTGCTGATGCACCCCGAGCAATTCATCGTGCTCAATTCCGACCGGCCCGAGGTGCGCGAGTCGAGCGTGCGGGCCATGAGTGCCCACGCCCGCGTGATGGACGGGCTGGGGCTGGCGCGCACGCCCTGGAATCTGCTGCTGCTCCACGGCGGCAAGGGCGGGCGCGGCGCTGAGTTGGCGGCCCTGATTCCCGACCTGCCCGACCCAGTACGGCTGCGGCTGGGTCTGGAAAACGACGAGCGGGCATACAGCCCCGCCGAGCTGCTGCCCATCTGCGAGGCGACCGGCACGCCGCTGGTCTTCGACGCGCACCACCACGTCGTCCACGACAAGCTTCCCGACCAGGAAGACCCCAGCGTGCGCGAGTGGGTGCTGCGCGCGCGGGCGACGTGGCAGCCCCCGGAGTGGCAGGTTGTCCACCTCAGCAACGGCATCGAGGGGCCGCAGGACCGCCGCCACTCGCACCTGATTGCCGATTTTCCGAGTGCCTACGCCGACGTGCCCTGGATCGAAGTCGAGGCGAAGGGCAAGGAAGAAGCGATTGCGGCGCTGCGGCTGATGGCGCCGTTCAAGAAAGACTGAACGCGGGCGCGGAAAGAGCGGGCAACGTACCCTTAGGCTGAAGCATGAAACGACTTCTGATGACGGGGTTTCTGACGACTGGGCTGCTCGCCGCGTTCGGAACGGCGGGCGCGGCGGGGATTCTGGGCCAGGGCGTGAGCGCGGCCACCGTCACGCAGTCGGCGTTTTGCCAGAAGTACGGCTGCGACGAGCCGTTCGTCCGGGGGCGCGAGTGGCAGTTTCCGTACAACAGCACCCAGACCCTCGTCATCTTGCGCGAGTCGAATGAAGCCGGGAGCCGGGCGGTCAGCGTGCAGCTGTGGGTCCGCAAAGAGGGGCTGAACACCGCCAGCGACCAACAGGCTTTTCAGGACGTGCAGCGCCTCGCTCTGGGCTACGTCCCCTACACCGGCAAGGTCGAGGGCTGCTACGCCGCGAGCACGACGAAAACCCTGGTGACGGCCCCCGACGAGCGCACGGCGGGGGTCAGCTGCGACCTGTGGCCGTCGGTGGTGATTTTCGAGGTCACGGCGGACCCGGCGTACCTCGCCCGCACCGCGCCGAGCCAGACCAACCTGAACAGCGGCCCCACCAAGCTCAACCAGTGGGATTTCCGTAACTGCAAGGCGGGCGGCGCGTCGTTCGGCTGCCTGCCCACCGGCAAGGCGGCCCGCTGCGACCTCGTCATTACGACCAAGGGCGAGCAGTCGCAGGTGGTGCGCGCCGAATTTCAGTACGAAATCGAGTATGTCCAGAACGGTCAGGCTGTCAAGAAGTTGCTGCCGGACAAGGAATACTGGTGGCCGGGCCGTCAGCAGGGTGCGCTCGACCCCCGCGTGAGCCAGCAGGGCCGGACCATCACCGCGAACGTGAGCCTCGCGGTCAGGGACCAACCGGGCCGGCGCGTGACCAGCCTGAACACCATCGCCCGTCTGACCTTCGCCAACGGCGCGGTGAAGACGGCCTACGAACCGCTGCTGGTGCGCTAGCGCCTTCTCACGCTCCACACCGCCGCACCGCAAATCCCGTCAGCCGCGCTCTGATAAGCTGACATGCTTGTGAAGCCCCCTCGCCGCGCCCCCCGCCCTGCCCCGCTTCGGTGGCCGGGACCGTTGGGGCGTTTCTGGCGTCTGGGGGTCACTTTGCCCGGTCTGGCCGCGCTGCTTTCGGCGCTGGCGGTGTGGCTGGGCGCTCCGGCCCCGGCGCACGAGGTGCCGCCCCGCCTGACGGCCAGCAACCTCACGCCGCCAATGCCCGAGCTGCGCCCCGCGCCGCAACCCGCGCCGGGGGTGCCGCTGCCCGCCGCGCCGCCGCCCGAAGTGCCCTGGCTGCGGCTGAGCGTGCCGGACGTGCCCAGGTTGGAAAGCGGCTGGACAGCGCCCATCTTCGCGCCGGACCTCGCGACGCTGGGGCGCTGGCAGCTCGAGGGCTGAGGGCTTTTCACTGAGCTCTTTTCGCTGAGCTCTTTTCGCTGAGCCCGCCCCTCTTTCAGACGCCCCCTTTTCGGATTCTTTCGGAGAACGAGTCATGACCTACGGCAGCAAACAAGTTCGCAAGACGAGCGGCAGCAACCGCCGCCCCCCTCCCCCACGCCGCAGCGGCGGGGTCAGCCGGCCCAACCCCTGGACCGCGCTGCTGCTGCTGCTCACCCTGCTCGGCAGCCTGCTCTACATCTGGCGGCCCTGGGAACACAAAAACGATCCCTGGTCGCTGTGGAACGACCAGTACCAGTTCATGACGCTGGGCCTCGACCTCAAGGGCGGCCTGCGCATCGAGCTCGCCCCCGAGTCGGGCACCGCCACCCGCGACGAACTCGACCGGGTGAAGACCGTCATCGAAAACCGCATCAACGCGCTGGGGGTCGCCGAGCCCACCGTGACCGTCTCGGGCGGCAAGCGCGTGGTGGTCGAGATTCCGGGCGCCACGCCCGCCGTGCAGGACCGCGCCCGCAGCATCATTCAGCAGACCGCGCGGCTGGAATTCCGCATCGTCAACTCGGACGCCAAGCCCGACCCGGCGGTGCGTGAGAAGAACCCGCGCAGCAGCGGCTACACGCTCGCGCAGCTCGGGCCGGTCGTGGCGACCGGGGAAACCATCGCCGACGCGACCTCGGGCACCGACCAGCGCTCCGGGCAGTGGGTCGTCAACTTCAAGACCACCGACGCGGGCGCCAAGACCTTCGGCGACTTTACCGGCAAGAACGTCAACCGCCTGATGGCCGTGGTGCTCGACGACCAGATTCAGTCGGTCGCCACCATCAACCAGCGCCTGTTCCGCGACATCCAGATCAGCGGTAACTTCACGCCCGAGGAAGCCAGCCAGCTCGCGCTGGTGCTCAAGTCCGGCGCCCTGCCCATCAAGATCGTGACCGCCGCCGAGCGGTCCATCGGGCCGTCGCTGGGGGCCGACGCCATCCGCAGCGGCGCGATTGCCGCGCTGGTCGGGATTGGGCTGGTGTTCGTGATGCTCTTCGCGTACTACGGTCTGTGGTTCGGGCTGGTCGGCGCGCTCGGCCTGCTGTTTTCGAGCATCATCATCCTGGGCATTCTGGGCGGCTTCGGCGCCACGCTGACGCTGCCGGGCATCGCGGGTCTGGTGCTCACCATCGGCGCTGCTGTTGACGGCAACGTGATTTCCTTTGAGCGCATCAAGGAAGAACTCGCGCGCGGCAAGGGCATCAAGAACGCCATCGGTGCCGGGTACGAGCACTCCACCGCCGCCATTCTGGACGTGAACGCCTCGCACCTGCTCTCGGCGCTCGCGCTCTACAACTACTCCACTGGGGCCGTGAAGGGCTTCGCCGTCACCCTGATTATCGGCGTGATCGCCTCCACCTTTTCCAACCTGGTGTTCGCCAAGTGGTTCATGCAGTGGCTCGCGCAGCGTCGGCCCAACATGAGCGCCCCGCAGTGGATCAAGCACACCCACTTCGACTTCATGAAGCCCGCCAAGGTCATCACCACCCTGTCGGTGCTGCTTGCCCTCGCGGGCGCGGCGCTCGTCGCCACCCGGGGCCTGAACTACGGCGTGGACTTCGCGCCCGGCACCACCCTCACCGCCCGCGTGGACCGGCAGGTGACCACCGAGCAGCTCCGCAACAGCGTGATCGGGGCGGGTGTGTCCAAAGTCACCGGCCAGAGCGCCACCATTCAGCGTGACACCACGCCGGGACAGCAGGGCCAGAACTTCACCGTCAAGGTGCCTGAGCTGAACGACGCCGAGGTCAAGCAAATCGGCGCCGCCATCGGCAAGCTGCCGCAGGGGCAGGTGCTCGCCAGCGAAACGGTGGGGCCGGCGGTGGGCAAGGAACTGACGCAAAAGACCATCTACGCCGTGCTGCTCGGCCTGGGCCTGATTCTGGTCTATGTCGGCTTCCGCTTCGACTTCATCATGGGTCTGGGCAGCATCATCGCCGCTATTCACGACGTGGCGATTGCCATGGGCCTCTTCTCACTGCTGGGACTGGAATTCACCGTGGCCTCGGTGGCCGCGCTGCTGACCCTGATCGGCTACTCGCTCAACGACTCGATTATCGTTTCGGACCGTATCCGCGAGAACATGAAGACCATGCGCGGCCACAGCTACCGCGAAATCGTCAACGCCGCCATCAACCAGACGCTCTCGCGCACCGTCATGACCTCGGTCAGCACCATGCTGCCGCTGATCAGCCTGCTGATTTTCGGTGGCCCGGTGCTGCGCGACTTCAGCTTGATTCTGCTCGTCGGCATCCTCGTCGGCACCTACTCCTCGATCTACATCGTCGCGCCGCTCGTCGTGTATTTCGAAGAATGGCGGGACAAGAACCGCGCCGCGAAGCCGGTGACGAACAGCTGAGAACCAGTGAGTAAAAGAATCCCCGCCGATGGACAGGCGGGGGTTTCTTTTGCTTTTAGTCAGTTGGTCAGTCCTCGGCAGCCTTCAACTCAAACCCCCGCTTCGTTTCGTGCAGCGTCGCAAACGCCACTTTCGGGTCGTGCGGCGTGCAGATGACGGCGCCTTCCCCGAACCACTGCGGCAGGTACTTTTTGCGCTGCTCCAGGCAGGTGACGGGGTACAGGTCGTAGCCCATGACGTAGGGATAGGGTGCGTGGGCGGTGGTGGGCACGAGGTCGGCGACGTACACCAGCGTCTGCCCGCCCGAGCGCAGCACCACGCCCTGCTGCCCGAGGTTGTGGCCCGGCAGCGGCAGCACGCTCAGGCCTGGCAGCAGCTCGGTTTCGCCGTCTACGAGATCGAAGAGGCCGGCTTCGTGAATGGGCATGAAGGTGTCGGCGATGTAGCTCGCCCGGCTGCGTTCGTGAGTGTGCAGGGCGTCGTGCCACTCCTGCTTTTGCACCACGTAGCGGGCGTTGGGAAAGGTCGGCTCGCCGGTCAGGCCAGTGTTGCGCCCGCAGTGGTCGAAGTGGAGGTGGGTGTTGATGACGAGGTCAATGTCGTCGGGCTCCACCCCCACGTCGCGCAGACCCCGAAAAAACGTTTCGTCGCGTTCGAGCGCGTACATCTGCTCGAACTTCTCGCCGCCCCGGTCCCACATGCCGGTTTCCACCAGCACGTTCTTGCCGCCGAGCCGAATCAGCAGAGGGTTGATGCGCAATTGAATGCGGTTTTCCTCGTCCGGAGGTGCCACTTTTTCCCACAGCACGCGGGGAATGGTGCCGAACATCGCGCCGCCGTCGAGCCGGAAGTTGCCGTCGGTGAGCGAGAACACCTCGGCCTCGCCAATCTGCCGCCGTTTGAGCCAGGTCATGAGGGCCACTTTACCGCGCTGCGGAGCGTGAGCCAAACGAACGTTTGTTCTGGTCATGCCGAACCCTAATGCTCTGCCCGGCGCGGCTCACCTGAGCGGGGCGGGGGCTGCGCAGACTGGCAGTCCGATGAAGACCCGGATTGCTGGCAAAACCATTCTCGCCATCGTGCTGGCCGGGGGGCGCGGCAGCCGCCTCTCGCCGCTGACCGACGAGCGGGCCAAACCGGCGGTGCCGTTTCTGGGCACCTACCGCCTGATCGATTTCACCCTTTCCAACCTCGTTCACAGCGGCATCAACGACGTGTGGGTCATCGAGCAGTACCTGCCGCACGGCCTGAACGACCACCTCTCGGGCGGGCGCCCCTGGGACCTCGACCGCACACGCGGCGGGCTGGTGGTGATGCCGCCCTTCGCGAGCGCCGAGAACGAGGAAGGCGAGTTCGCGCAGGGCAACGCGCACGCCCTGGCGCAGCACGCGCACCTCATCCGCGAGTTCGGCGCCGACTTGGTGCTGGTCCTGAGCGCCGACCATGTGTACCGCCTAGACTACTCGGACGTGATCCGGCAGCATGTGGAGCGCGGCGCGAGCGTGACGATGGTCACGACGGAGCTGGCAGACGAACAGCAGGCCACCCGCTTCGGCAACGTCCGTGCGGCGAAGAATGGCAAGGTCAGCGAGTTCGCCTACAAACCCGACGAGCCGCTCGGCAAGACCGTAACCGCCGAAGTCTTCGTGTACGACGCGCACATCATGCTTTCCACGCTGGAAGCCCTGTCAAAAGAGGGCGAGCTGGGCGACTACGGCGAGGAGCTGCTGCCCGCGCTGGTGGCCCGTGGTGACGCCCACGCCTTTCCCATGCACGGTTACTGGATGGACGTGGGCACGCTGGACGCTTACTTGCAAACCCACCGCGATTTTCTGGACGGCAAAGGCTTTGCGCTCGACGACCCGCAGTGGCCCTTCATCACTTCCAGCATCAGCCGCCCGCCGACCCGGATCGAGAAGACCGCCCGGCTGGACGAGGCGTTGGTCTGCGGCGGCGCGGTGATCGCCGGGGAAGTCGTGCGGAGCCTGATTGCCCCGAACGCGGTGGTGGAAGCGGGCGCCGTGGTCCGCGACTCGGTGGTGCAGCCGGGTGCCGTGATTCGCGCCGGGGCACAGGTGAGCCGCGCGGTGGTGGACCAGGACGCCGAAGTCGGCCCGGGCTCGCGCGTGGGCGGACAGACCGGCAACAGCCGCCCCACCGTGGTCGGCGCCCATGCCCACCTGGGTCCCGGCGTGCAGGTCGGCCCCGGTCAGGTGGTGGCCCCGCGCACCCGCGTGAAGGCAGGCGAGGAGGGGCAGAAGGTGCAGGAGCTGGACGCGGACGACAAGGCGGGGAAAAAGTAGAGCCACAGAAAAAAGCACCGGCCAGGAATCCCCCAGCCGGTGCCCTGTCCCTGACGCGGCTCAGCGCGAGACGAACACGATCAGAAAGGCGAGCAGCATAAACAGCCCGCCCAGGACGGCGGTGGTGCGGACCAGGCCGCCTTCCACCCCGCGCCCGCCGAGCAGCGAGCCGCCCGACGCCATGCTAGCCGAGAGGCCCGCCTGCTTGGGCACTTGCAGCAGCACGAAAAACACCAGGCCGACGCAGATGGCAGCGAACAGAATCAGAAAGATGGTCAGAATGGGGGTCATAGGGAAAACCTCTGGAAGAACGTGGAATCGGGGCAAGGCGCCGCGCACGGCGTAACGGCTCAGTTTAGCGGGCCCGGAGTGAGGCGGGATGAGGGGGCCAGTTCCCGCAGCGCCGCTTGGAGCGCATCTGGCATCGAAAGACCCCTCACCCCTCGCTCTGCGAGGCCCTCTCCCCCTGGTAGAGGGTCAAGAGCGCCCCATCTCTTGCTTGCTCTAAAGCATTTGACAGAAAAAGACACCCTCACCCCCTCGCTGCGGCGCAGCTCTCTGAGTCCCATCAAGGTAAAGGGTCAAAATCACACCGCATCATTTTGTCAAATGCTTTAGTCTCGCACCTGTCCCTCGCCGCGCACCACCCATTTGCTCGTCGTCAGTTCGCGCAGGCCCATCGGTCCCCGGGCGTGCAGCTTCTGAGTGCTGATGGCGACCTCGGCCCCCAGACCGAGCTGACCGCCGTCGTTGAAGCGCGGGCTGACATTGACCATCACGGCGGCGCTGTCCACGTCCTGCACGAAGCGCTCAGCCTGCGCCGGGTCGCGGGTCAGAATCACGTCGGTGTGCCCGCCACGCTCGGCGATGAAGTCGAGCGCCTCGTCCAGTCCCGACACGGTGCGGAGGCTGGCGACAAGCGCGAGAAACTCGGTGCCGTAGTCGCCGAGCTGCGCCGAGGTCACGTTCAGGCCCGCTCCCGCCAGGGCCGCTTGCGCCTCGGCGTCGGCCCGCACTTCCACGCCGCTCTCCAGCAGCGGGCGCACCACGTCGGGCAGCGCGGCGAGGGCAGCGCGGTCAATGAGCAGCGTGTCCAGCGCGTTGCAGGCGCTCGGTTTCTGGGTCTTGGCGTTGCGGATGAGGGCGGCGGCGATCTGCACGTCCTGTGGAGTCTGAACGAACGAGCCGTCGAGGTAGATGTGAACCACCCCTATACCACCCACGATGACCGGCACCGTCGCATTTTCCACGCAGAAGCGATGCAGCCCCGCGCCGCCACGCGGGATGATGGCGTCCACCGACTCGTCGAGCCGCAGCAGCTCCAGCATCCGGGCACGGTCGGGGTCGCGGATGACCTGCACGGCGTCGGCGGGAAGGCCCTCGCGGTTCAAAGCGGCGTGAATGGCGTCTTCCAGCGCGGCGTTGGAGTTCACCGTCTCCTTGCCGCCGCGCAGAATGGCCGCATTGCCCGACATCAGCGCGAGCGCCGCCACGTCCACCGTCACGTTGGGGCGGCTCTCGTAGATCACGCCGAGCACGCCGAGCGGCACCCGGCGCTGCGAGACGCGAATGCCGCTCGGCAGGGTCTTTTCGTCGGTCTGCTCGCCCACCGGGTCGGGCAGCGCGGCCACCGCCTCCACGTCGCGGGCGATGGCGGCAAGGGCGCCCGCGCTCAGCCGCAACCGGTCCACCAGGGGCGCGGGCAACCCGGCGGCCTCGGCGGCCTGCACGTCCTGCGCGTTGGCGGCGAGAATCCCGGCTTCCCGCGCCCGCAGCTCGGCGGCAAGGGCGCGGAGCGCCTGCACCTTGCGCCCGGTGGGCAGCGACCGCAGCACGCGGGCGGCGCGGCGGGCCCGCTCGCCCATGTCCTGAACAGTGGCCTGAACACCCGGGAGAGAATCGGTCTGGGTCATCTGCCGAGTGTAGGGGGTGCGCGGCGGCGGCGGGCGCGGCGGGATAGATGGTGGGTGCTAGAGCATTTGACAAAAAGATGGCACAGCTTTTTGTCGAGGGGACTGGGACAGTTCGCAGAGAGCGAGTACAAAACACTGAGCAGGACGGACTTGCAAAGCTGCGAAGCAGAGAATGAAGTGGGTGGCGGTGCTGTTCCGACGCACGCGTAATTCGGAGAACTGCTCTAGAGCAGCACCAGGTCGTCACGGTGCACCGCCTCTTCACCGTAGGTGTACCCCAGCAGCGCCTCGATCTCACGGGAATGGTGGCCACACACCCGGCGCAGGTCGTCGGCCCGGTAGCGGGTCAGGCCGCGCCCGAGTTCCTGGCCGTCGGGGGCGAGCAGGCGCACGGTGTGGCCGCGCTCGAAGTCGCCCTCCACCTGCCGGATGCCCGCCGGAAGCAGGCTGCTGCCGCGCTCGCGCACCGCCTGCGCCGCGCCGCCGTCGAGGAGCAGCCGCCCGTGCGCGATTTCGGCCAGAATCCAGCGCTTGCGGGCCTCCAAACGGGTGCCGTGCGCCAGAAAGCGGGTGCCGAGCGCCTCGCCGTCCACCACCCGGCGCAGGGCCTCGGGCAAGTCGCCGGGGGCGATGACGACGGGGGTGCCGGCGCGCGTGGCAATTTCGGCGGCCTGAATCTTGGTGTGCATTCCGCCGGTGCCCCGGTGGCTTCCCGCGCCGCCCGCCAGTGCCCAGATATCGGGGGTCACGCGCTCCACCACCGGAATCAGGGTGGCGTCCGGGTGAGTGCGCGGGTCGGCGGTGTAGAGGCCCGGCGCGTCGGTCAGGATCAGCAGCAGGTCGGCCTCCACCAGATTGGCGACGAAGGCCGAGAGGGTGTCGTTGTCGCCCACCTTGATCTGCTCCACCGCCACGGTGTCGTTCTCGTTGATAACCGGCAGCACGCCCCGGCTGAGGCAGCCCTCCAGGGTGGTGCGGGCGTTGAGGTAGCGGGTGCGTTCGCGGAAGTCGTCGGCGGTGAGGAGCAACTGGGCCGAGCGCAGGCCATACAGCTCGGCCAGCGACGTATAGAGGTGCATCAACTGCACCTGCCCCACCGCCGCGAGCAGTTGCTTTTCGGCGAGGGTGCGCTCGCGCGGCGGAAACCCGAGCGCTTCCCAGCCCGCCGTGACCGCGCCGCTGCTGACCAGCACGACCTCGTGCCCCTGCGCCGACACGGCGGCGATGTCGCGCATCAGGTCTACCAGCCGGGGCCGGTGCAGGCGGTCGGTGCCTGCGGTCAGAACACTGGTGCCGAGCTTGAGGACAACGCGCATGGCCGACATGCTAGCGGGCCACTGGCCTCAGCGCGGGTTACTCGTCTTCCCCGTCCCCGGTGCTCCCGCCCACGCAAGCAAACGGCGCGTCCAGGTTCTTGGCGACCATCACGCCGTCGTCGTCGTAGAGATGCACCACCGGCACCAGCGTCAGGTCGTCCGGCGCGTTCCGCAACAGCGAGCCGCGCGCCGTCAGGTCCAGACGCTCGAAGGTGCGCGGAGCGAGCACGTTCTCGCTGCCGGGCAGGAGCGAGCCGCACTTCCCGTCGTTGCGGGCGAAGGTGAACTGGCCCGAAATCGAGTAGCCCCGAGGCGCGCCGCTCAGGCTCACGCTGGGGCGCAATCCGCCGGCTTCGGGGGTCAGAGTTGCCGACACGGTGACGTCGGGCAGTGGGGTGCCCAGGTCGCCCTGCCCGCTGCACACCCGCACCTGCGCCTGTACCGGGGCAAGGAAGCGGGCGCTGCTGGGCGCCACCCGGTTGGCAAACGTCACGCGGACCTGCGTTTCGGCGCAGTAGGGCCGGGTGCCGAGGTCACCGGGGTCGGGCGCGCTGCCGGTGAGCACCTCGAACAGGTCGGAGCCAAAGAAATCGTCAGGCCGCAGGGAATCTCCCGCCTGGTTGCTGCCCCGCACGCTGCCGTCCGGGTTCAGGAGCGTCACCCTCGCCTCGCCCTCGGCGGCCTGCAACACCGTCGAAGTCACGGTGACCTGCCCCACCCCACTGAAGCGCCGGGCCCCGCTGCGCAGCTTGGCAATGTCGAGTTGCACCCGCACTTCCCCGACCCGTTTGCCGTTTTTCTGAACGACAGGCAGCCTCACGAGCTTGCGAGCGTACAGGCGGTCGGACGGAGCTTCGGGCAGCGCCTGCGCGAAAAGCACCGCCGAAACCTGCGGCTGAGACAGAGTGGCCGCAGGAGTAGCGGGCGCAGGCAGCCGGCCACACGAAGCGAGCAGGAGGGCACCGAAAAGCAGAGCAGGCAGGGTGGACGAACGGGACATGCGGGCTCCTTGAGGTGAGGGGACAGTGAGGGGAGGCAAAGAAAGTGAAAAAACTAACAGATTGTAGAAGGGAGCCTGCCGGATTTGCAACGATGCCCCGCCCGCTGAACTGAAAAACCCCCGGCAGTGGACCGGGGGAAGGAAAACATTATTGAGATGGCGGAACTTTACGTGCGCTTGCGGCGGCGCAGGCGGTCCATCGCGGCTTCCAGACTCAGGCGCATACGTTCGAGGGCCTGGGCGAGGTCGCCGATTTCGTCGTTGCGCTCCATGCGGACCGGGCGGGTCAGGTCACCGAGCGAGATGGCGTCGGCCACCTCCACCAGCCGTTCGAGCGGCCCCACGATCTGCCGGGCGGCGCGGGCAGCGAAGGCCAGCGCGAGCAGCAGCCCCAGCAGGGTGGTCAGCAGCACCAGCCCCAGCGTGCTGCGCAGGTTGGCGGCGGCCTGGGTCCCGGCGAGGCCCACCGTGACGCGGCGGACCACCGGGGCCGAGTTCTCCTGTCCCGCCGCCACGGCCCGTAGGGTGCCCGCCCCCTCGCGCACGATGCTCACACGGCTCACGGTGTAGTCCTGCTTACCGACCCGCAGGCGAGCTGCCGGGCGGTTCCCCGCGCCCCAGGCTGCCAGCCGGGTGTTGAGCGCGGAGAGGTCGGTGGTGGCCGACGCACGCAGCGTGGTGCCGCCGCCGGGTGTCTCCACCCGCACGAAGCCCACGTTGGGGTCGCGGACGACGGTGCTGAGCTGCTCACCCTGGGCCGCCGCGCTCGCCGGCAGGGTGGTGCCGATGACCGCCGCGAGCGTCTGGGCACTGCTCTGCACCAGCCGCTGCTCCAGCCGGGGCAGCGCCAGCAGCAGCAGCCCCAGGGTCAGCAGGCCCGACAGCCCCAGCGGCAGCAGCGTGCCGAGGCGGATCTGCTGGGCCAGGCTGCGGCGCGGCTGCCCGCTGGTGACCGCCTCGTCGCTCACATCGGTCAGGAATTCGGTCGTCTGACGCGGCGCCGTGCTCGCCGGGCGCGAGGTCTGCAAGGTGTCGGCTTCCGGCAGCGACAACGACCCGGTGAAGTCGGCCCAGTCGTCGTTGCCTGCGGCGTCGCCCACCGCCGTCATCTTGCGGGGGTCCGGGGTGCGGCCCAGAGCGGGTGACGTGGCCTCCTCTCCATTCCGTGCGGGCGCTGCCGAGCGGGCCCAATCGGGCAGGGGGTCGAGATCGGCGTCGGTCACGTCGAGCGCGGGCGCCGGGACAACCTGCGACGCCGCTCCATTCAGTCCTGCCACGTCCAGTCCTGACAGGTCCGGCACCTCCGGCACCATCTGCCCTGCCCCTGCCCGCTCTGTCTCGGAGATGGCCTGCTCGGACGCGGTCAGAAAACCGGGGGTCGCCCCGATGACGGTGGTTGCAGACGCGGGGGCCGCGAACAGGTCGGCGAAGAGGTCGCTGCTGGGCGTAAAAGGGTCGCTGACACCGGGGGCAAAGGGGTCGAGCGACGCGGCAGGTTGCTCGGCGGGCAGCGGAGTGGCCACCGGAGCCGCCGTGTCCTGGGCGGTGCGGACCTCTTCGAGCGAGACCTGGGCGCCCACCGACTCGAAGACCTGCACCAGCAGTTCGGCGCGGGCCTGCGAGGTCGGTTTCATCAGGCGGCCCGAGCGCCGGGCGGCGAGGCGCTGGGCCTGCTCGGCGTTCAGGCCGAAGCGGCTGACGAGCTGCTCCTCAAGCTGCGGGCGAATCTCCTCGGGAACGGGTTGGCGAATCAGAACCGTGTACTTCATGTGGCTTTCCTTTGAGGCGGGCGGGCAGGGGTCAAACAGGGGCGCGGGCGGGGCAGGTGGCGGGTCAAGCCAGCCTCCGCGTCCGCAACTGCCGCACGAACTGGTGCAGGTGCGCCTCGTCGAGTTCCGGGGCGACGGCCCCGAGCAGCGCGGAGAGGGTGGCCCCCTCCCCCACCTGATCGAGCGCGTCGTCAATCAGGAATTCGCCGATGGGCCCGACCACGCTCACCAGCGCCTGGGTCACGTTGTCGAGCACCGCCTCGGTGACCGGCTGCTCGCGGCGCAGGGCGCGGCCCAGCCAGCTCTGGGCCTGCTCCAGCGCCCTTTCCACGTCCTCCTGAGCGAGATCGAGGTGCGCCGCGATCTGCGCCAGCGTCCGTTTGCCGTCCACCAGGTCGAGCACCCGCCAGGCCGCGTAGGGCAGCGGCGTATCGTCGCGCAGGCCGCTCGGCCAGCGGGGCACGTCGTGGCTCCAGCGTGTCACAGCGTCTCCAGGCCGGTGGCCGCCCAGCCGGGGCTGCGGCGCACTTCACCCAGTGGCAGGGTCCGCAGGTCGAGCCGCAGCTGTCTCAGGCTCAGCCGGTACGCCCCCAGCAGCGCAGGCAAGAGTTCCTGCATCGGCACATCATCTTCGACCGTCAGTTGCCCGCGCACCAGCGTGACCTCGCCCGCGAAGGGGTCGAGAACCGGGTGACGCCCCGCGAGCTGCATGCCCACCTGTTTCCAGATGTCCTCAAAACCGGGCGCCGTCCGCGCCGTGGTCGCCAGCACCTCGCGCCAGGTGTCGAGCAGCAGTTCGCGGTTGTGGTGCTGGTCCGACGACAGGGCGTAACAGGTCGCGCCGGCGGGCGGCAGCGCCCCCGACATCACCCGGCCCCCTTCCCAGAACGAGCAGTGCGGCCCGGCGAGCAGCACCCCCTGAAACCGCTCGCGCTGCAAGCCCGCGTGCACGGCGGGCCAGGGCAGCGGCAACTGCCGGGGCGGGGTGCGGCGGCAGTCCCACAGCACCTCGGCCACCAGCGGGTCGGTGACGGTCAGGGTGACCCAGGCGCGGGGCAGGCCGCGCATCGCCACGTCCAGCGTGACCTCACTACCACTCGCCGCGAGGCCGCCGAGCAGTTGCCCGCTCACCCACACGAACCGCGCCCAGCGGCCCTGCTGCTCCACGTCGAGCACCCCGGTCAGCCCCTGCTGCTGCAAGGTTTCGAGTTCCGTGAGCACCTCGGTCCAGGGATAGAAGTCGGTGGACAGGCGCCGGAAAACGGCCTGGTCCTGGGGCACCGGCAGGCGCAGCGGCGCGGCAGGCTGAGGAGCGGGGGAAGTTTGTGGATTCTGGGTCTTAGGGTTCTGGGTCATGGCAGCGAAAAAGGAACAGCAAGTGAGGGGCAGCGTCAGGGCGAGGGCCGGGCCGGCCCCTGACCTCGCCTATCATGACACCGGCACCGGCATGACACCAGCGCGGGGCCAGGCCAACAGGGAGCCGCCCGCAAGACGGAAAGCCCCGCCATTGGAGCGCAGCCGGTCTTACCTGCCACTTACAGGCACTCTGTCAGGCCTCTACCGCAACAACCCCACCCGGAGGCGTCCGAGCGGGGCTGTGGGGGGTTAAATTTCGGGGCTTAATGCTCAGCCGAGCTGGTCGAGCACGCTCTGCACGCGGGCCTTGAGGTCGCCGCGGTCCTGGGGAGCACCGAGCTGGTGCAGGCCGCCGTGGTAGGCGTCGGGGTCACCGAACAGGCGCGAAAGCAGTTCGAATTCGCGCTGTGAGCGCAGCGAGGCGTCGTCGCGGAACATGGTCACGTACTGGTCCTGAAACGCCCAGTCGCTGAGCTGCCCCGCGAGGTAAGCCTGCATGAGCTGACGGTAGGGCTCCACGCTGTCGCCCGCGTCCACCTGCGCCGCGCCGCTGCGCTGGGGCACCTGCTGCTCGAACACCGGCCCGAGCGCTTCGGGGGTGATGTCCCAGTTGTTCACCTCGTACTGCGCCTGACCGTCCTTGAAGAGGATGAACTGCGGGCTGTGATGGGTCAGGCCGGTCAATTCAGCGACGTGGTTGCTCGCCGGGCGCCAGTCCACCACGCGGATAAAGCCGACGGGCAGCTCGTAGCGCTGCAAGAAGGTTTCGAGGACGCCGAAGCCCTGCATGGTCTTGTGGCAGGTGCCGGCCTTGAAGACGGCGGCGAGGGGGTAGTCCTTCAGAAACTGGTCCACCTCGTCGGGTGTGGTCAGGGGGGAGAGCACTTGGTCTTGGCCTTGGGTCATGCCGACAGCTTACCCGAATGCTTTAGAAAATGAACCGGGCCGGGGTCGCAATCGAGTCAGGCAAGCATGCCTCATATGAACTGCGATTGAAGCCCTCGGTTCTGGGCTTCAATCCGAACGGAGTGAGCAGCAGCAAAGACGGATTTTGGGAAATGGACCCGCATCCGGTGCCGTCCCGGATGTGGGGGAATTGGAGGAAATCCGTCTCACGGCGCTTACACTCAGGCATGGACAGCGCCACCGAGTTCATCTGCCTGAGCCTGGGCGGGGTGACGGTCAGCGGCTTCGTCACCCCGGAGGACTGGCGGCAGATCGACTCGGGGGCGGTGACCGAGGTCGTCATCCGGCAGGTCACCGCGACCCATGAGGACGTGGGCGAACCGCACGCCTTCGGGGACCTGCACGTCATTTTTGCGGGCGGCGAACCCACCGCCTTCAGTTCAGGCTCCATCTTTGAACCTTGAGGTGAGTCGCCCCCGGATAGTCGCGCCCCGGCCCGAGTGTTTCGGTCAGGTGGCCGCGTCGACCCGCTGTACTCAGCCCCTGCTCGACCATGTGGGTCAGGCCGCCCGCCGATACCCCGGCGTGGTTGAGCAGCGCGAGCACCTCACCGCCGGGCGCCGTGACCGCACTCGCCTGCGCCATGAGCCGCCCGTAGTCCTTTTCGGCGCGCCACGTCCCGGCCTTCGAGCGGGCGAAGCCGGGCGGGTCGAGGATGACAAGGTCGAAGAGGTCGCCGCGCCGCTGTAAGCGGGTCAGCCACTCGAACACGTCGCCGTACAGAAAGTCGTGGTCGGGCGCCGCGAGGCCGCTCAGGGCGTAGTTCTGCTGGCCCCACCCCAGGACTTTGCGCGAGAGGTCCACGTTCTTGACGCTCGCAGCTCCGGCGAGCGCCGCGTTGAGGCCGAAGCCGCAGGTATAGGCGAAGGTGTTGAGCACCCGCTGCCCCGCCGCGTGCCCGCGCACCCAGCGCCGCGCCGGGCGGGCGTCGGAAAAGAGACCCACGCTGAGGTCGGCGCCGGGGCGAATCAGGAAAGGCACGCCTTCTTCGAGCGCCGTTACCTCGGGGCGGGCCGTGCCCCACAGCGGGTCGGGCGGTGACAGTACCTCGCGCGCCACGTTCGCCAGATGTTTCGCCTCGGGGGGGCGGCGCTTGAGGTAGACGCTGCTCAGGCCCGCCGCCTCACCACACTGTGCGGCGAGGTCACGCTCGGCTTCCGCACTCAAATCGGTGTAGAGGCTCAGTATTCCGGCGTCACCGGCCACGTCCAGCGTCCACAGGCCCCCCGTTTCGGTGATGTGCACGGCGCGGAAAAAGGTGGTGCCCGCTCCCGGCAGCCCGGCGCGGCGGTCAAGGGCGCGGGCGAGCAGGTCAGGCACCGGCAAAACAGTCATTCCCGGATTGTACGCAGTGACGGGAGGGCAAAGAAAAAGCCGGAGCTGTGGCCCCGGCCTGTTCATCTTCTCTGGTGCTCAGGTCTGGTGCTCAGGGCCGCCCGCCCATCAACCACCACGTCAGCGCGGTGGCGATGCCGGTCACGACCCAGAAACGCAGGGTGACGTGCGTTTCGGGCCAGCCGCTGAGCTCGAAGTGGTGCTGAATGGGGCTCATCTTGAACACCTTGCGCTTTCGCAGCCGCACCGAGGCGACCTGAATCACCACGCTGAGCACCGCCGCCACCGGAATAATCGCGGCAATCGGCAGCAGCCACACGTCCGAGTACAGCGCGTAGGCACCCGCCGCGACCGCGCCGATGGCGTGGCTGCCCATGTCGCCCATAAACACGCGGGCGGGGTGGGCATTGAACCACAGGAACCCGAGCAGCACGGCCACCATCAGCGCGGCGATGGGCGAGACGGCGACGAGCGGCAGCAGCACGATCATGCCGACCCCAGCGAGCAGCCCGTCGAGGCCGTCGGTGAAGTTGAAGGCGTTGACGCTCCCCACCATCACAAAGGCGATGAACAGCATGTCGAAGATGGGGTAACCGCCGATGGACATGAAACCGGGCAGCAGTTGGTGGCTGGCGAGCGGCGCCGCGAAGCCCGCAAACAGCAGCGCGACAAGCACCTGCAAGGGGAATTTCTCGCGGGCAAGCAGTTCCTTTTTGCCGCCGAACTTGCGCGAACGGATTTTCAGAAAATCGTCGATGCCGCCCACCACGCCCATGCCGAGTGCGGCGAGCAGAATCATCACCTCGCGGCTGAGGTTCGCCTGTCCGATGCCGCCGAAGGCCAGCAGCCCCACGAACACCAGCAGCAGCGCCAGCACAAACGCCACGCCGCCCGCCGTGGGGGTGCCTTCCTTGGCGAGGTGGGTCTGCGGCCCGTCCTGGCGAATCGGCTGGCCCCAGCCGAACTTCTTGCTGTAGTGAATAAACAGCCCCAGCAAAAACCACGACAGCAGCGCCGCCACGACCATCATGGGCGCACCCGCCGGGCAGCGGCCCGGTCCCCGAGCAGAACAGAAGGCAACGTCATCTCAGTGACGAAGCCTACCATGAGGGGGTGCGCTTCCTCGGATGAGAGGTGGGCGCGGGGACTTTCGCCACCCAGCCCCCCCGGCCCTCACTTCTTCATCTTCAGGTTGGGCGGCATCTGCCCGCCGCCGCGCGGCAGCTTGGGCATTCGCATGCCTTTGCCCTTGCCGCCGGTCATCTGGCCGAGCATTTTCATCATTTCCTTCATCTGCTCGTGCATCTTGAGCAGTTTGTTGATGTCCTGCACGCTGGAGCCGCTGCCCTGCGCGATGCGCTTGCGGCGGCTGCCGTCGATGATCTTGGGGTTGCGCCGCTCCTTGACCGTCATCGAAGAAATCATCGCGTCGATGCGCTGAAGCTGCTTTTCGTCGATGGTAAAGCCCTCGGGCAGCGCGCGGCTCATGCCGGGAATCATCTTCATCAGGTCGCCGAGCGGCCCGAGTTTACGCAGCTGGCGCAGTTGCAGCAGCAGGTCCTCAAGGTCGAAGTCGCCGGGCTTCTTGACCTCCATCGCCTTGAGGTCGGCGGCCTGCGCGCGCTCAATCAGGCCCAGCACGTCACCCATGCCGAGAATGCGCCCGGCCACCCGGTCGGGGTAGAACGGCTCCAGGCCGCTGAGTTTCTCGCTGACCCCGGCAAAATAAATCGGCTTGCCCGTCACCGAGCGGGCCGAAAGCGCCGCGCCGCCGCGCGCGTCCCCGTCCATCTTGGTCATGATCAGGCCCGACACGCCGATGCGCTCGTCGAAGGCCTGCGCGACGTTGAGCGCTTCTTGCCCGGTCATGGCGTCCACGACCAGCAGCGTCTCGGTGGGCTGCAACTCAGCCTTGAGGGCGGCGAGCTGGTTCATCAGTCCCTCGTCGATCTGGAGGCGCCCGGCGGTGTCCACGATCACCAGGTCGCGCGGGTCACGGGCGAGATGTTCCTCGATACGGGCCTTCGTCTCGGCGGGCGACTCGCCGTCGTTCACCTTCAGCACCGGCACGCCCACCTGTTTGCTCAGCACTTCGAGCTGGTCGCGGGCGGCGGGGCGCTGGGTGTCGGCGGCGACGAGCAGCACCTTGCGGCCCAGTTTCTTGTAGTGCGCGGCGAGTTTGCCCGAGCTCGTGGTCTTGCCCGCGCCTTGCAGGCCGACCATGAACCAGACGTTGTTTTTCTTGTCGAGCGAAGGCTGCGCCGACTCGCCGCCGAGGGTCTGCACCAGTTCGTCGTGCACGAGCTTGATGACGGTCTGCCCCGCGTTGAGCGAGCCGAGCACCTGCTGGCCCACCGCCTGCTCGCTGACCCTGGCAACGAAGTCCTTAGCGACGCCGAAATTGACGTCGGCTTCCAGCAGGGCCATCCGAATTTCACGCATGGACGCCTTGACCTGCGCCTCGGTCAGCTGGCGCTCACGGCCCAGCTTTTCCAGAATGTCCTGCAATTTGTTGCCCAGCGACTCGAACATAGTGCGGGCAGGCTAGCACGGGGGTTCGGCCCGCAAAGAAAGCCGGGACGCTGACGCAGGCGCGGGTGCTGCGGCGAGGCCAGGGACAGCTCAGGACGAAGCGAGCAGGTCCAGGGGCGGCGAAACCAGGCCGTGCTGCTCGGTGTCGGTCAACGCGGGAATGTAAAGGTCGTTGGGCATGACGTACACCAGTTGATGCCCCAGGCGCAGGACCAGTTGCATGCCGTGTTCCTCTTCCCAGGTGGGCAGGGTATGCACCAGCACGTACGGCACTTCCGGCTCATTGGAGGAGGAACAGACGAGCACTTCGCGTGGGGTGACCTGCGCCCAGAGGTCTTCGGGGGACTGAGCGGCAGCCAGCCGTTCCTCCATTTCCTCCTCGTCGCAGACGTACTCGAGATTGAAGCGCATGTCGCTGAGCACAAATGGACTGACGCGCTCACGGGCCTGCTGGCCCAGACTCAGGAAGGTCAGGGCAGCGGCCTGCGCCTGCGCCCACTTTTCGCCTGCCGGGTCTGCCTCAAAGGCAAAGGGCAGCGCCTCACCGCCGAAGAAGGGAACGGGCAGCGGTTCGGTGGCCCACCAGCCGTCCTCCTGACGTTCAAGCGAAGCGAAGTGCGGGTGCAGGTCCATGCTGAGGTTGTACTTCGGGCGGTGGGGCACGTCAAGAGAGCTGGCCCCCTCCCCCTTTAGAGCATTTGACAAAAAGATGGCACAGCTTTTTGGCGAGCGAAGCGAGTACAAAACACCGAGCAGGACGGACTTGCAAAGCTGCGAAGCAGAGAATGGAGCGGGTGGCGGCGCCGCTGCCGACACCCGCGTAATTCGGAGAACTGCTCTAGGCCCGCTTCGCCCCACGACCGATCCGCAGCACGTCGGTCACGTTCGGGACGGCGAGCAGTGCCGAGCGCACGACCTCGAGCTGCGGCTGGCTGCCCACCGCGAGCCGCAGGTGGATGTGCGCGGTGCCCCCGGTGTCAGCCTGCGCCGCAACCTTGAGCGAGCTGGTCTTCTGGTCGCTGAGCACCTTCATCACGTCGGCGAGCAGGTGCTGCCGGTCTTCGGCCACCACATCGAGGTCTACGATGAGTTCCTCTTCGCTCGTCGCGTTCCACGAGGCGGCCACGCAGCGTTCGGGCTCGTCGCGCAGCAGCCGCACCATGTTGGGACAGTCAATGCGGTGAATGCTCACCCCGCGCCCCCGGGTGAGGTAGCCCATGATCTGGTCGCCGCGAATAGGCGAGCAGCAATTGCTGATCTTGGTCTGGGTGGTAAAGCCCTCGACGTAGATGCCGTGCTCGGAGGACTTGACGGCGACGGGCCGGGGACGGCTGGGCGCGGCCTGCTCCTGCGCGAGCGTGGGCGAAAGGATGCGCGCCACCGCGCTCGGCGTGTGCTTGCCCGCCGCGAGCGCGAGGTACAGCTCGTCGGGGTTGCGGGTGCCGAGCAGCTTCTGGGCGGCTTCTTCGAGCAGTTTGGAGCGCATCAGCTGGCGCACCGGCAGCTGGCGGCGGCGCAGGTAGCGCTCGAGCAGGTCGTGGCCCTTTTGCAGCCCCTCGTCGCGCTTTTGCTGGCGCGAGTAGGCGCGAATCTTGGTGCGGGCGCTGCGCGTGGCGACGAAATTCAGCCAGTCCTCGCTGGGTTTGCCCTGCTTGCTGGTCAGTACCTCCACCATGTCACCGTTTTGCAGCCGGTGCGAGAGCGGCACAATCGAGCCGTTGACCCGCGCCCCCACCGCCGTTTCGCCTATGCGGGTGTGGATGTGGTAGGCAAAATCAATCGGCGTGCTCCCCGCCGTGAGCGACACCGCCAGCCCCTTGGGTGTGAAGACCCACACCCGCTGCGAGAGGATGTCGTTTTTCACTGCGTCTATGTAGTCGGAGGCGTCGCCGATTTCGTTCTGGATTTCGCGTAGCTGCGTAATCCAGTTCTCGCGGTCCTTCTGGGCAAGTTGCCCGCCCTGCTTGTACATCCAGTGCGCGGCCACGCCGTACTCGGCGACCTCGTGCATCCGCAGCGAGCGAATCTGCACCTCGATGGGCTGACCGCTGCGCGAAATCACGGTGGTGTGCAGGCTCTGGTAGCCGTTGGGCTTGGGCACGGCGATGTAGTCCTTGACCCGTCCCGGCAGCGGCGTCCACATGGAGTGGACCACGCTCAGGGTGTGGTAGCACACGCGCTTTTCGCGGTTTTCCTCGGCGCGTTCGCGGCGCGACTCCTCCACGCCTTCGGGCACCGTCAGTGGGCGCGGCTTGAGAATCACCCGCAGCGCGAGCAGGTCGAAAATCTGCTCGAGCGCCTTGCCCTCTTTTTGCATTTTGTTGTGAATGCTCCACAGGTGCTTGGAGCGGCCCGCGATGTCGATGTCCTCCACCCATTCGAGCAGTTCGAGGTCGTCTTCGAGGGCGTCTTGGAGCTCGGCCACCGCGTTCACGATCAGCTCGTCGCGCTCTTCCTGGCGGGTGCGCAGCCGGGTTTGCAGGTACTCGTAGGCGTCGGGGTGCAGGTAGCGGAAGCTGAGGTCTTCGAGCTCCCACTTGATGCGCCCGATGCCGAGGCGGTGCGCGAGCGGCGCGAAAATCTCCATCGTTTCGCGGGCAATGCGCTGCTGCTTTTCGGGCTTCATGCTGCCCAGCGTCCGCATGTTGTGCAGCCGGTCGGCGAGCTTGACCACGATGATGCGCAGGTCCACCGTCATGGCGATGAGCATCTGGCGCAGGTTTTCGGCCTGCATGTCGCGCCCGTCCCCCGGCACCTCGGCCTGCTGGTTGCCCTGCTTGGAAAGCTTGCTGACCTTGGTTTCGCCCTCCACGATGCGGCGCACGTCGGGGCCGAAATTCCGCTCGATGACCTCGAAGGTTACGCCCTCCACGTCTTCCACCGTGTCGTGCAGCAGCCCGGCCATCAGGCTGTCGGTGTCCATGCCGAGCCGGGCGAGGATAATCGCCACCGCCACCGGGTGGGTGATGTAAGGCTCGCCGCTTTTGCGCATCACCCCGGCGTGGGCGTCACGGGCAAAGACGTAGGCGGCCTCGACACGCTCACGCTCCGCCTCGGGCCGGGAGGCGATCAGCGCGCGGAGTTCCGCCATGCCGAAGTCGGGATCGGGTGAAGGGGCGACGGGGGACGGCTCCGGCATCGAATCAGCATAAGGCTTTGCCCGCCGCCCTATTCGGTGGTGTCTCACATCAGCGGGAGCCAACGCGGCGCGTCTGCCCAGCGAGCGAGACGCGCCATAAAAAAAGCCCAGCCAGCGGGCAAGACTTCAGGGGTGGGAAGGATTGTCAGAAAAGAAGGCAATTAACGGCGTTCGCGGGTGCGAACCGGGATGGGCACCGGCTGTGGCCGTGGCTCACCCAGCCCCGTCAGGACGCCGCGCAGCCACTCCAGAAATTCACTCAGACCTTTCACGTCCCCAGTTTAGAAAATAAATCTGGGACGCAGATGGAAGCCACATGACCGCTGCTTCATACGCCGGGCAGCTGACTTTTTCCACTTCTCATCTCTCTACCTGCGACCCTCACGACCTTCACGGGTGTTTTACTGAGTTCCTGGCCAGTGGACGGGCGCGTTACTCTCGGCGCATGACTCAGGATTTACAAGTCGAGAAATACCAGGAAGGCAGCGGCCAGCCGGCAGAAAAAGGCAAGATGGTCAGCGTGCACTACACAGGCACGCTGGAAAACGGCCAGAAGTTCGACTCCAGCCGCGACCGGGGCCAGCCCATCGAGTTCCCGCTCGGCGTCGGCTACGTGATTCCCGGCTGGGACCAGGGCATCGCGCAGATGCGGGTGGGCGACAAGGCCCGGCTGACCATCCCCGGCCACCTCGCCTACGGTGAAGCGGGCGTTCCCGGCGTCATTCCCCCCAACGCCACCCTGATTTTCGACGTGGAACTGATGGACGTGCGCTGAGACACGCAGCAAGAACCCGGCCCCTCCTCATTTGGAAGGGTCCGGGCTTTTTTGATGCCTTGTTAGCCGGTTTTTAGCGCTTGTCCGAGCCTTCGAGCGGCGCGTCGAGCACGTTGGTGTCGTCTTCCACGTAGTCGCCCTGCTCGTCGAGCATCCCGCCGGGTTCCACGCCAATGTCGGGGTTGCCGGGGCTGTCCTGCACGACGCCCGACTGCGGGGTGGGGAACTTGGTGGCGCTCTCCGAGTCGGTGCTGTGGTTCTCCTGGGGAATGTCAACTTGCTCGTCGCTGCGGTGTCCAGTCATGGCGGGCAATCTAGTACGTCGCCGTGCGGGGCAGGTGTGCTGGGCTTCAGCACAGGTTTAGAGGCGTGCAGGCGCCAGGAACCCGGCTGCTACACTTTTCGCTATGCCCCGTCAACCAGAAATCGGTCTCGCCCTGCTCCGGCTGGTGCTGGGTGTGGTGTTCGTGGCCCACGGACTTCAGGCAATGGCCTGGGGCGACCTCGGGCCGCTGGTCGAGCAGTTCCGGGCCTGGCATATTCCCCACCCGCTGCTCGCGGCGCCGCTGGTCGCCACCATCGAAACGGTCGGAGGCGTGCTGCTGTTTCTCGGCCTCGCCGCCCGCACGGTGGCCTTCTTGCTGAGCTGCATCATGTTCGGCGCCATCTGGTATGTCCACTGGGGCCGCAGCTTCTTCGCGCCCGCCGGCCTGGAACTGCCGCTGCTGCTGCTGGGAGGCAGCCTCGCCATCATGTTCGGTGGCCCCGGCTACCCGTCCATGGACCGGGTCAACTACCGCCTCCCGTCTTTTGGGCGCACCACGACGCGCGTTTATGAGCAGGACGGCCCGCCCCGGCTTTAAGGGCGGGGCCCTCTCCAACTAGAGCAGTTCTCCGAATTACGCGTGTGTCGGAACAGCACCGCCACCCGCTCCATTCTCTGCTTCGCAGCTTTGCAAGTCCGTTCTGCTCGTTGGTTTGCACTCGCTCTCTTCGAGCTGTACCAGTCCGCTCGCCAAAAAGCTGTGCCATCTTTTTGTCAAATGCTCTAAAAGCGCAGCTCCAGCCCCACTCCAGCCCCGAGCTGCCCGCTGAGCGTGCTACGGGCGTAGGCGCGCCAGCCGACCGGCCCCAGGACCGGCCCGCGCAGGCCGCCCTCGGCGTAGAGGTTGAGGCCCTGGCGGTACTCGGCGCCCGCACTGGCAAAGGCGTCCACCTTCGTCAGAGGCAGATTGAGGTCGCGCAGAGTCACGCCCAACGCGTAACGGTTTTTGCCCTGCCAGCCTTTCTCCGCGCTGCCCTCGACACCCAGCGCCCCCAGGCGCGGCACCGCGACCAGCGAGCTGCCCACCCGCACGCCGTAGCCGGCGCTTCCCGTCTCGGCGCCGGCCCAGGTGGTCGCGCCCGCCACGCCGAGGGAGGACATCAGAGCCAGAACCGCCGCCATCTGCCAAACCTGTTGCATGGGTGCAGGCTAGGGCGCGGGAGCTGACGGGGGATGAGGGAAGCGGCGGCCCTAAGCCTCAGCCGTTGAGCCGCACTTCGGCCACCTTCGCCAGCAGGCGGAAGGTCTGGAAGAGGTGATAGGCGTTCTCGCTCTCCCAGCCGACGGTCACGGCGTCCACGCGGGTCACGCCCGGCACCCGTTCGCAGGCGTCGGCGCGGGCCTGATGGTCGAAAGAAAGCTGGCAGGGCGCGGGCCAGCGGGTGGTGTAGGGCGCGAGCGAGGCGGCGCGGCGCACTCCGGCTTCGGCTCCGGCGCGGATGCGGCGCACGGCTTCGGCGGGGTGAAGGTGAATGGCGGCAAAACTGCTCAGCCCTTCCTTGACCGCCACCGTTTCGACTCCCTCGCCCAGTTCGGCGCGGATTTCGCCCATCGCCACGTCGTCGCCCGAGGCGAAGGCCACCGGCACTCCGTAGTGCCCAGCGAGCAGGGCGTTGAGGCCATATTCGCCAGTGTCCACGCCGCCGATGCGGACATTACGAATAAAGCCGTTCCAGGTGTGCGCCAGCGGCCCGCGCATACTACCGGCGCGGGCGTGCGAGCCGACAAGCAGCAGCGCGCCCACACCTTCTTCCTGCACGCCCTGCACCATGCTCAGCGGCTTGTCGTTGCCCGTCGTGTAACGCACCCGTTCGGGCAGCAGCTCGGGCAAGAGGTTGCGCATGGTGTCGTGGCTGTCGTTGACCAGCACGTCGCTCGCGCCCGCCGCGAAGGCGCCCTCGGCAGCGGCGGCGGCCTCACGGGTCATCTGAACGCGGGCCTTTTCGTACTCCGCGCCGTTGACCAGACCCCCGAACTCGGGCGGGCTGACCTGCACCCACGACGCCACGCCGCACACGCCTTCCATATCCACGCTGATAACGACTTTCATAAGACCGAGGGTAAAGGCTCGGAGACTGCCCGTGCCTACAATGACGTATGCCAGAACCCCGCAAGAACGCAGACCAGGGCCGCTACGAACTCACCGACGGCGGCCAGATCGTCGGTTTCGCTGAGTACCAGGACCAGGGCGACACCGTGGTCCTGCCGCACACCGAAGTCAGCGCCGGGCACGAGGGCGAGGGCCTGGGCAGCCAGCTCGCGCAGTTTGCGCTGAACGACATCCGGCAAGCGGGCAAAAAGGTCGTGCCGACGTGCCCCTTCATTCGTAGCTACATCGAGAAGCACCCAGAATATGCGGATCTGGTGGCACAGGGCTGAAAGTGACACAGGGCTGAAGACGGACCAGAACAGAACCAGAGCGCGGCGACGGGAGCACCCTGTCTGCCGCGCTCTTTTGAGTGCGAGGTCAAGCCATGAGGCGAAGAGTGCGGCGGAGCTTCTGGTCCTTCTCCCAGAACTGGGCGGCGTGCCACACCAGCGCCCCGGCGAGAAGGGCGTAAACCCACGCCGGCGAAACGCCGAGCAGCTGCGGCAGGTAGAAGGTCACGTTGAGGGCGTTCACGAGAACACCCAGCAACAGCAAAACGCCGTCCTGCCGCAGAGGGTGGAGGCGCCAGGACAGGCCATAGCCCAGGGCATAGAGCAGTGCCGCCGCGACCAGCGGACCCGAAGGATGAGTCCAGGCCATCCAGCCCAGCATCAGAGCGCAGACAATGTGCAACCAGCGCAGGTCGGGCCGCTGTGGAGACATCAACTGCTCCCACTCCTTGCGCGTGACATAGAGCTTTTTCAGGGCCACTGTCATGTCCTCCGGCGACCCCAGCACCGGGTCAACGTCTGCCCCCGCGTCCAGTTCCGCATCGTCCAGATGTTCCCAGGTATCCCGCCTGACGCGCTCAGCGACGGCTTCAGGCAAGTCAGCAGTAGCGATTCTCAGCCAGCTTTCTGCATTCATACGGTATCCCCCAGGACATGACGAACGGCGCGAGTTTCCTGCTCCCAGGCCCGGCGGGAACGCGCTAGGGCCCGTCTCCCCTGCTCGGTCAAGCGGTATTCCCGCCGGGTACGCCCGCCGACCTGTTGCTCGGCACTGACGACCAGGCCCTCAGCTTCGAGCGCGTGGAGCACGGGATACAGCAGGCCCTCACGCGCCGTAAGCAACCCCTCCGAACGCGCCTGGATGGCCTGCGCGATGGCGTAGCCGTGCTCCGGCTGCCGGGCGAGCACTGCCAGCACCAGCATGCGAAGTTGCTCGGTGCGGTTCATGGAATGAGTATACCTCTGAAACAGAGGTAACTGAGCACAAAAAAGCGTGGCACCTGAGGGACTGGCCCCAGCGCCGCGCTTTTCGCTTGCTTTCTATTGCCCGTTGCTCGCCACCCAGAAAATCAGGGCAATCAACAGCAGGTCTACCGCCCAGCTCGCGGGCCGTTTGAGCCGTTCGTCCTTCTGCGCCCGGAACACCTGCACCCCCAGCCGGGCGAACAGCAGCCCCGCGATCAGGTACGGACTCGGCGCCGCGCCCCCGCTCAGCAGCGGCCAGAGCAGCAGCCCCGCCAGCACCAGCAGGAGCAGCAAGCTGACGGCGCTCAGCGGGTCGGGGCCAGAACTCCGAGAACCGGGGCGGCTCAAGCCTTCTTCCCGCCTTTCTGCTCGTCGTCAGGCTTCTGCTCTGCCGATTCAGCGGCGTCTGCCGGAGCGCTGCGGCCCCCCTCATGGGCCGGCGTCTCGGCCACCAGCCGCTGTTGCTCGTTGGGGCGGGGGTCGGCGGCGCGCTCGACCTGCACCGCCTGGGCCGATTGCCGGGCGACTTCGCGCAGTTCGGGGGTCAGTTCCTGGCGGCTGACAAGGCCCTTCACCGGCGCGGCGGCCACGGGTTCAAGCACCAGCACGCTGCTCGGCGGCAGGTTCAGGTGCAGGGCGTGGGCCTGACCGTGGGCGGCTTCGTCGCGGGCGCTGAGGTCGGGTTGCTGGGTGCCGAAGCCGCCAAATTCGCCGTCGTCGGTGGACAGCAGCACGCGGTACTCGCCGCCCTGGGGCACGCCGATCACGTAGTCCTCGCGGTAGACCGGAGTTAGGTTGGCGATCACCAGACTCCAGGCCCCGCTGTAGGTGTCGCGCCGGGCGTAGGCGTAGACCGAGTTGTCGGTGTCGTCGGCACTGATCCACGCCATGCCTTCCTCGCGGGCGTCCCCCGTGTGCCAGTCGGGGCGCTCGCGGTAAAGCTCGTTCAGGCGCCGCACCAGATTCATGACGCCACGGTGGTCGGGCTGGTCGGCGTGGAACCACGGCAGCGGCGCGTCATGGTTCCACTCGCTGCCCTGGGCAAAGTCCTGGCCCATGAACAGCAGCTTCTTGCCGGGCGTGGTCCACATCATGGCGAGAAAAGCGCGGTAGTCGGCGCGCTGCGCGTACCAGTCGCCGGGGTGCTTGAGGACCATCGGCTTTTTGAGGTGCACCACCTCGTCGTGGCTAATCGCCAGCACGTAGTTTTCACTCGTCCGGTACACGTTGAAAAAAGTCAGCTTGTGGTGGTCGTACTTGCGGTAGATCGGGTCCTGCTCGAAGTAGGCGAGCGAGTCGTTCATCCAGCCCATCGCCCACTTGTAGTCGAAGCCCAAGCCCTCGGGCGTCGGCGTGGTGACGCCAGGGAAAGACGTGCTTTCCTCGGCAATCATCAGGCAGCCGGGGGCCATGTGGTGCGCGACCTCGTTCAGGCGCTTGAGAAAGGCGATGGCCTCGAGGTTCTCGCGCCCGCCATAGATGTTCGGCACCCACTCGGTGCGCGAAAAGTCCAGGTACAGCATGGAGGCCACCGCGTCCACCCGCAGGCCGTCCACGTGGTAGTCCTGCACCCACTTCAGGGCCGAGCCGATCAGGAACATCACGACCTCGTTGCGGCCATAGTCGAAGATGTAGGTGTTCCAGTCGTAGTGGTAGCCCTTGCGCGGGTCGGCGTACTCGTAGAGCGGCGAACCGTCGAAGTGCGCGAGCGCGAACTCGTCGGTGGGGAAATGGCCCGGCACCCAGTCGAGCAACACGCCGATGCCGAGCGAGTGCAAATGGTTGACCAGATATTTGAAATCTTCCGGGCTGCCCAGGCGGCTGGTCGGGGCGTAGTAGCCCGTGACCTGATAGCCCCACGAGCCGTCGAAGGGGTGCTCCATCACGCCGAGCAGTTCGACGTGGGTGTAGCCCATGTAGGTCACGTACTCGCCCAGCCGGTGCGCGAGGTCGCGGTAGTTCAGGAACCAGCCGTCGTCACGCCGCGCCCACGAGCCGACATGGCACTCGTAGATGCTGATGGGGTCTTCGAGCGCCTGCCCTCGCCGCGCCCGCTGCTCCAGCCACCCGGCGTCGGTCCATTCGAAGTCCTGCTGCCAGATGATGCTCGCGTTGTTGGGCCGCACCTCGAAAAAGGTGCCGTAGGGGTCGGTCTTGTCCACGGTCTGCCCCCCGGCGCCGGTCACGCGGAATTTGTAGCGCTGGCCCGGCTGCGCGGCGGGCACGAAGGCGCCCCAGAACCCGAAGTCGAGGCGCTGCAAGGGATGGTCGAAGCCGTTCCAGTCGTTGAAATCGCCCACGACACTCACATGCTGCGCGTTCGGTGCCCACACGGCGAAGCGCACCCCCTGAACCCCGTGTTCGGTGGTCGGGTGGGCGCCGAGCAGGTGGTCGGGCCGGACCAGATCGGCGGTCACCAGCTTTTGCAGGTGCTCGTGGTCGAGGGGCAAGGGAAACGTCATGCGGCGAGTCTACGGCGCAGCCTTGCTCCCGGCGCCTGTCCCCTCTGCCCCGTCGCCCATCTCTAAAGCTGTTTTAAATCCGCTTTCCGGTCCCTATCGTGGGGTGGCATCCCCTCGGGGAGCACGGCGCGCCGCACAATAGCAGCATGACCCAGCAAACGAATTCCCAGGGGACTCAGCCCGGCGCGGCTCAGGAACAGGCCATCTTCGCGGGCGGCTGCTTCTGGTGCACCGAGGCCGTGATGCAGGACCTGCGCGGCGTGCAAAAGGTCGAGAGCGGCTACATCGGCGGTACGGTGCCCAATCCCGATTACCGCTCGGTGTGCGGCGGGCAGACCGGGCACGCCGAGGCGGTGCGCGTGACCTTTGACCCGAACCAGATCAGCTACCGCGACCTGCTGGGGCTGTTTTTCGCCACCCACGACCCCACCAGCCTCAACCGCCAGGGCGCCGACGTGGGCACCCAGTACCGCAGCGCCCTGTTTCCGCTGACCCAGGAGCAGGAACAGACGGCCCGCGAAATGATCGAGCAGCTCGGCACCGAGGACGTGTTCGGGCGGCCCATCGTGACCAGCATCGAACCGGCGAGCACCTTCTACGTTGCCGAGGACTACCACCAGAACTACTACAAGAACAACCCCGGCCAGGGCTACTGCATGGCCGTCATCTCGCCCAAGGTCGCCAAGCTGCGCCAGTACTACGGCGACAAACTCCGCTGATGCGGGTGCTGTGGCAGACCGAGGCGGCAGGCTACGCGGCGCAGCTACGGGCAGGTGCCGGGCAAGCCGCCCTGGTCTGGCCGCACGGGGAGCTGCGGGCCGACACGATTGAAGAAGTCCTTGCGTTGGCGGCGGCTGATCTGCGTCTGCCGGGTGCGGTGTACGCCGAGCTCCTCGACGAACTCGACTTGCTGGCCGGCGGGCCGCCACGGGCCTGGACGCCCTGAAAAAGCAAAAGTAGACATGGCGCTGGGAGCGATTGAATCTCCCGGCGCCGTTCTTTTGTCCCACTCTAATGTCCCACTCTAAAACAGAGTGCCCTCCACCAGGTGCAGCAACTCCCGCCGCACCTGCGCCGCGTCGTGGGGGCGGGCCGTGCGGTCGGGGTCGAGCAGGTGGTCTTGCAGGCGGACGAGGGGGTCGGCCAACTGGGGCGCGGGCTCGCCGGGTTCGGGCAACTGACCGTGCAGGCCCCAGAACAGCAGCACGCCCACGCTGTAGAGGTCACTTTCCGGCCCCTGCCTCTCGCCCCGGCTCGCCTCGGGGCTCTGGAAGGCGGGGGTGCCGATGCGGACAGCGCCCCCCGGGTCTTCACCGAGCGGGCCGCTGAGGTCGTAGTCCACCAGTTTGGCGCTGCCATCTTCCTCCACGACGATGTTGTCGGGCTTCACGTCGCGGTGCAGGACGCCGCGCTCATGCAGGTAGGCGAGGGCCTCCAGCAGATGCACCAACGTCAGCAGGTACGCCTGCCGCTCCCGTTGCAGGGCCGGGCGGCGCCGGTAACGCTCGAACAGGACTGCGCCCCGCGCATAGGCCATCAGCAGGGCCGGCTGGGCGCCAATCCGCTCCTGCCCGAGCACCGGGGCCAGCCGGGGGTGCAGCAGCCCGGCGCCATGCTCGTATTCCCGCGCGGCAAAGGCCGACAGCTCCGGCGGAAAGAGCTTGACCGCCCGCACCTGCCCGCGCCCCGTCACCGCCAGATACACCACGCTGTGCGAGCCATGACCGAGCACCCGGACCAACCGGGTACCGTTGCCGAGAAGCTGTCCAGCGAGCGTCACTGAACCTCAGGCTATCCCGCCGCCGCTGAGGGCAGATGGGGCAGGGATGAAGTTCAGAATGTTTCTGCCGGGGGTCAGTCCTCTTCCCGGTCGTCGGCTTCCCAATCGCCAGCTTCTGGGCTGTCTGCCGCTCCAGTGTCGTCCCAGTCGTCTAGCACAGTGCGGCGCGGGGCGGGCGCTTCCCGCTCGGCGCGCAGGTGCTCCTCTGTTTCTTCGCCGGCCAGCACCGCCTGGGCGCGGGCCAGCACCGACAGGTCGCCCGCTTGCAGGCCGTAACGCTCGGCGAGGTACGCCGCCACCCACGCGCCGAAATACCACAGTGCGAGCTGCCCGGCGTAGGCGCTCTCGGTGTCGCCGGGGACAGGCAGATGCACCACCTCGTCGATGCGCGTTTCGAGCACCTCGCGGCTCAGTTCCAGCGCGGGGTCGAGGTCGCCGAGCAGCAGGGCAATGCGCCCGTCGCCGTGCTCGTGCTGCGCCTCGAACGCCCCGGTCACGACGGGCAGCGGGTCGCCGGACAGCGGCACAGCGAGCGTCTTGCCGATGCGCGCCAGCAACTGTTGCCACGCCTGCGGCAGCGCCTCCGCATCGGGCGCGGCGAGCAGGAGTGGGGCGCGTCCCCACAGGCTCCAGGCGAGCGTACGCGCCGGGTTGTCGTCGCCCGCCTCCGGGCCGCAGCGTCGGGCGAGGTCGGCGAGCAGTCGCTCGGCTTCCTGCGCGTCCCCGGCGTGCCCGGTGGCGTAGGCAAGCGCCTGGGCGAAGTGGTAGGTGGAGAGCGCCCCGCCGGGCACGAGCACGTCCACCTCGCCCGCCGCGCCGCCGGTCGTCACGCGCCGCACCGCCGCGCCCGCCACCTCGGCCAGTTCAGCGTAGGTGCGCGCCGCGTCTTGCCCGTCGGGGCTGAACAGCACGAACTGGGTGCCGGTGCGGGTGAAGTTGCCGGCCACGCCGGGGAGCGCGCTCGCGAGCTGGGCGGCCAGGGTGCCTTCGCCCACGCCCACCACCGCGTGGGGGCCGGGTTCGGGGCGCTGGGGGCCGGCGTAACTGCCGGGGAGGCGGGAGAGGAGGGCGAGGACATCGGTGCTCATGGGGGAAGTGTACGGGGTGCGGGGCGGGGGGTTTGGGGGCAGGTGGAGGTTTGAGGAGCTGAGAGCTTTGGCTTCAGCTTCTAGCCCCAACCCCAAACCCCTCTCCCCAGAGGGGACAGGGGCTTTGACGCTGGCGCTGTGCAAATGGCGGTGATGGCGCTTGACGGGCGGTGTTCCTCAAGTGCATAGGTTGGTCTGGACGCTGGTAATTTCTGCGGACGTGAGGCCCGTGCGCTTTCAGCGCCCGACGGCCTTTGCGTTCTGCGTTTCACGGTTTTTCGTGGGTGGGTAAAAAAGGCCAAAGCCAAGGCGTTTTTTGACCCTCTCCCGCAGGGGGAGAGGGCCTTTGCGAAGCAAAGGGGTGAGGGGGCGTCCAGACCAGTCCCAACGAAAAACCATTCCATCAAACACTGCGGAGGCTCAGAAAGGGGATGCCGCAGCAGATATCCCCTACAACCCCACCACACCACCGCCCGCTGCCACAGGGCCGTCGTGCACGCAGTGCGCGGGCTTCGCGTCCGCAGAAATCACGAACGTCCAGACCCGCCAGAAACCGTAAAACGCTGAGCGGCAGGCGCAACCTCCGCCCAACGCCAGTCCTCAGCGGAGCGTTGAAGCCCCTGTCCCTTTGGGGTAGGGGGTTGGGGGTGGGGCAAAGAGCTAAAGCTTACGCTCTAACCCCTTCCTGAAAGCCACGACATGCCTTTCAAGGCAAAGGCCACCGCACCGTTCCCACCTGATCGGTCCGCCATACCTTCGCCCCGGCAGCGGCTATTCGGTCGAGCACCGCCTGTGTCGGGTGTCCGTAAGTGTTGCGTCCCACGCTGATAAGCACGTCTTTCGGCTTCGTCTGCTTGAGGAGGACTTCGCCGGTGCTGTAGCGGCTGCCGTGGTGCGCGGCCTTGAGCAGCGTGAGGTGACCGGGGCCAATCAGGGCCTCGGCGGGGTCGGGCAAGTCACCGAGCAAGGCGGCACGGAATGGTCCGTCCTCGACCCGCAGCGCCACCGAGTTGTCGTTGTCAGCAGTGGACCAGACGTTGCCGACAGGCCACAGAGCCGTCACTTTGACCGGTCCCGCCGTCACCTGGTCGCCCCGCCGAATCTGGCGCACCGGGACATTTCTTTCACGGGCAGCGGTCAGCACGGCGTCGAGCACCGGGTCGTCGCCCGCCTTTTTGAGCTGGCCCACCCACAACTCGCCCACCGGAAGACCGCGCAGGACGCTGGAAAGGCCCTCGATGTGGTCGGTGTCGGCGTGCGTCGCCACCACCACGTCCAGCTTCCGCACCCCGAGAGCCCGCAAAGCCGGCAACACGGTGCCCCGGCCCACGTCGTAGTCGCTGCCGACCGAGCCGCCGCCGTCCACGAGCATCGTCAGGCCCGGCACCCGCAGCAGGGTGGCGTCGCCCTGGCCCACGTCCAGAAAGACCAGTTCGCGGGCGGGGCGCAACTGGGCCGGCAGCCAGGACAGCGCGGCGCAGGCGAGGGCAATGGTCAACGCGGCTTGCCCCCGCACCCGCCCGAGCAGCCAACCCATCCCCGCAACAGCGGCGAGCGCGTAGGCAAGAAAGCCGCCCGCGCCGAGCGTGCCCCAGCCCAGCACCGGGGCACTGCCGAAAGTCTGCGCGACCCACAGCAGAGCAGAAGCGAGCGGCGCCACGGCCCAGTTCACCAGCCCGCCTGCCGGGCCGAGCAGCCCCGCGAGGAAGCCGAGCGGCACCAGCACCGCCATGATGGGCGCGGCGAGCAGGTTGGCGGGCAAGCCCACCAGCGGCAGTTGCCCGAAATTGTGCGCGATGACTGGCAGGGTGGCGAGTTCGGCGAGCACGGTGGCCGCGAGCGCGAGCTTGAGCCACTGCGGCCAGCGCTGCGGCAGCCGGTCGGCCAGTTTGCCCGAGAGCAGCAGGCCGAGGACCGCCAGAAAGGAAAGCTGAAACCCCACGTCCAGCAGCCACAGCGGAAACAACAGCAGGCAGGCACTCGCTGTCAGCGCCACGATGCCCAACGGGTCGGGCCGCCCCCGGCCCACCATCAGCGCGAGCAGGGCCACACCGCCCATCAGCACGGCGCGGGTGATGCTCGGTGTGGCGCCGACGAGGAGCAGCAGGTAAAAGGGCAGCAGCGCGGCGGGCAGGCCATAGCGCCAGCTGGGCCGCGCCCCCAGCCACCCGAGCAGCCAGATCAATGTGCCAGTCAGCAGCGCCACGTTCTGCCCGCTCAACGCCATCAGGTGCGCGAGCCCAGCGCGGGCAAAGGCGTCGCGCACCGAGAAGCCCTCATCAAACGTTTCGCGTCCGATGTCACCGCGCTCGCCGAGTTCCACCGCCGTCATCAGGGCAGCGTTGCGGGGCGAGAGATGGGCACTCAGGCCCCGACGAAACCAGCCGCGCAGGCCACGTTCCGGGACATGCTTTTTGACCTCGGCACGCACCAGCACGGCTTTCGGCGTGGGCACCAGAAGCCCGCCTTGCGAGCGCAGCCACGCCGCCTGGTCAAAGCCGCCGGGAATACGCCGGCCATCGGGGCGAATCAGCCGCCCGGCCACCACCACTTCGCCCGGCCCTTGCCTCGGTTTGGGAGCGAGGGCCACCCGCGCTTTCGGCTCGTCCAGCGTCAGAAATTGCCCGTCCCAGTGGCCGCGCAGGGTCACGAGGGCACCTATCCAGGGGGCGATGCGGTCCGGCTCGCGGGCCTGCAAGTGCGCCGAGCCGTACCCCAGTCCTCCACCGAGCAGCGCGAGCACCGCCAGCAGCGGGCGGGCGTCCAGCAGGGCCAACGCTGCACCGAGCAGCAGCGGCACGGCGGCCCACCCCAGCCCGAGCTGCCACCCGATGCCGCCGATGATGCCGAGCGCGAGGGGGAGCGGCCACGCCAGCCGCCCGGCCTCGGCGCGGTGACCCCGACGGCGGGCAGGGGCAGTCAGCACCTCACCCGTTTGCGGGTCGAAGCGGGTCGCCCCTTCACGAGTCACCATTTCACCAGCGGCGTCAGCGTGCGGAGGGTCGCTTCGCCCACGCCTTTCACGCGGTCCAGGTCAGCGAGCGAGTGGTAGGGCCGCCCGGCGATAATTTTCTTCGCCATCGCCGGGCCGACTTTGGGAAGGGCTTCGAGCTGCTCCTGACTCGCCGTGTTCAGGTTCACCCGCCCGCTGATGAGGGGCGTGACGCTCGCAGTGGTCGGGTAAGTCCGCGGCTCGGCGTTCGCGTCGGCCTGAACGGGCGGCAGCGCCGTGCGCGTCACCGTCGGCAGCTGCGGGCGCGGCAGCAGCGCGGGGCCGAGGGTCAGGCCGCCGACGAGCAAAGCGCCCGCCGCCAGCGCCACCTGCCAGAGCCGTTCGTGAGGGAGCATGTGGCCCAGGGTAAAGAGGGCGGTCTTTCAGGAGGCTCACTCGCGAGCTGTCCATGTGCCCTGCCGTTCCTGCGCCCGGCCCCGCTAGAGCATTTGACAAAAAGATGGCTCAGCTTTTTGGCGAGCGGAGCGAGTACAAAATAAGGAGCAGGGCGATGAATGGAGCGGGTGGCGGTGCTGCTGCCGACGCACGCGTAATTCGGAGAACTGCTCTAGACTGCCCGGCGATATGGCCGCTTTTCAGACCGCCGCCCAGCTCGCCCGCGCCGTACAGAGCGGTGAGACCACCCCCCAGCAGCTCCTGCACGGTGCCCTGGCCCGCGCCGAAGCCGTGCGTGGCCTCAACGCCCTAGTCAGCTTGAATAGCCACGCCGAGGAGCAGGCCGCCGCCGTGCAGGGCCGCATGCAGGCCGGCGAAACCCTGCCGCTGGCGGGCGTGCCCATCGTCGTCAAGGACAACATCAACGTGACCGGCACCCGCACCACCTGCGGCAGCCGGATGCTGGCGAACTATGTCAGCCCCTACACCGCCACTGCCGCGCAGAAACTGCAAGGCGCGGGCGCAGTCATCGTCGGCAAAGCCAACATGGACGAGTTCGCCATGGGCTCGAGCACCGAGAGCAGCGCGAGCGGCCCCACCCTCAACCCCTGGGACCACGAGCGGGTGCCCGGCGGCTCCTCGGGCGGGAGCGCGGTGGCGGTGGCGGCGGGCATCTCGCCGGTCAGCCTCGGCAGCGACACCGGCGGCTCGGTGCGGCAGCCGGCGGCGCTGTGCGGCGTATACGGCTTCAAGCCGACCTATGGCCGCGTCAGCCGCTACGGGCTGGTGGCCTACGCGAGCAGCCTCGACCAGATCGGCCCCTTTGCCCGCTCGGCGGAAGACCTTGCCCTGCTGATGAACGTGATTGCCGGACACGACCCGCGTGACGCGACCAGCTTGGACGCCCCCGCCCGGTTCGCGGTGGGCGGCGCCGACAGCCTGCGCGGGCTGCGGGTCGGTGTCATCCGCGAATCGCTCGGCGGCAACACCCCCGGCGTGGAAGCTGCGCTGGGCGCCACTCTCGACGCTCTGCGCGGCGCGGGCGCAGTAGTGGGCGAGGTCAGCATTCCCGAGCTGGAGTACGCCATCGCCGCCTATTACCTCATCGCCATGCCGGAAGCGAGCAGCAACCTCGCCCGCTACGACGGCATGGTCTACGGCGAACGCGTCCCCGGCGGCGACGTGACCCGCAGCATGACCCTGACCCGCGAGCAGGGCTTCGGTCAGGAAGTGCAGCGGCGCATTCTTCTGGGCACCTACGCGCTTTCCAGCGGCTACTACGACGCCTACTACGCCAAAGCGATGAAAGTCCGGCGCCTGATTGCCGACGAGTTCACCACAGCTTTCGGGCAGTACGACGTGCTGGTCACGCCCACCAGCCCCTTTCCCGCCTTCCGGCGCGGCGAGAAGGCGAGCGATCCCCTCGCCATGTACGCCGCCGACGTGGACACCGTGGCGGTCAACCTCGCCGGGCTGCCCGCCCTGAGCGTGCCCGCCGGATTTGAAGAGGTGGACGGCAAGCGCCTGCCGGTGGGCGTGCAGTTCATCGCCCCCGCCCTGCAAGACGAGCGGCTGCTGGCCCTGGCCGGCGCGCTCGAAGCGGTGGGCGCCGTGCAACTGGAAATGCCGCAGGACTGAGCCAGACGAGAAGGGCCGGACACCTGTTGCAGTGTCCGGCCCTCTTTCGTCGGTGTCTTATTCGCGGACTTTGAGTCGCACGTCCACGTTGTTGCGGGTCGCCGCGCTGTAGGGGCAGACCTCGTGGGCGGCGTGCATCAGGCCCTCGGCCTGCTCGCGCGACAGGCCCGGGAAATGCCCTTCGAGTTCCACGTCGAGCGCGAACGCCAGGCCCGCCTTTTGCAGGCCCACGCGGGCGGTGATGGTGGAGTCGGCGGGCACGTCGATCTTCTGGCGGCGGGACACCACGCCCAGCGCACCCTGAAAGCAGGCGGCGTAGCCAGCGGCGAAGAGCTGCTCGGGGTTGGTGCCGGGGCCGCCGTCGCCGCCCATCTCGGCGGGCACGCTCAGGTCCAGGTTGAGGCGGTCGTCACTGCTGCGGGTCGTTCCGGCGCGGCCCCCCGTGGCGGTTGCTTCGGCGGTATACACGTTTGCCATACCCGGAGTATTCCCTCGCCCGCATCAGTTGAAAGTGAGACGGACCTGAATCCAAACCTGGGGCGGCCCGACCCCGCCGTCAGGGAGGAGGGTACACTGCCCCCCGTGCCGGGTCCCGAAGTGCTGCTCTACGGTCTGCCGCTCGCCTTTCTCGCTGGTTTTATAGACGCGGTGGCGGGGGGTGGGGGCACCATCACCCTGCCGACGCTGTTTTTCATGGGCCTCGCGCCCGCGCAGGTGGTGGCGACAAACAAGCTGCTCGCCATTTTCGGCTCGGCGAGCGCCACCGTGCAGTTCTGGCGGGGGGGTCACGTCGAGCGGGCGCTGGTGCTGCGGCTGATTCCGCTGGCGCTCGCCGGAAGCGCGCTGGGGGCGTATCTGGTGCGCTTCGTGGACCCCAACACCTTCAAGACGCTGGTGGGCTTCGTGATTCTGGGTGTGGGAGCGCTGGTGCTCGCCAACAAACGCTTTGGCCTCGAAGATCGCTCCCCCGGCCTGACGCCGCGCGTGCTCGCGCTCACGCTGCCGGGCACCTTCATTATTGGCATGTACGACGGATTTCTTGGCCCCGGCACCGGCACCTTCGCCATGTTTCTTTTCGCGCTGGCGGGCTTCAACCTCGTGCGTTCGAGCGGCAACGCCCGCACCATCAACTTTGCGACCAACCTCGGTGCCTTTATCGCCTTCCTCATCGGCGGGAATATGGTCTGGTGGATCGGCCTGCCGATGGGCGTCGCCAACGCGCTCGGGGCCACCCTGGGGGCGCGGATGGCGATGCTGCGCGGCTCGGCCTTCGTGAAGTGGATGTACGGCCTCATCGTGGTGCTGGTGGCGGCGCGGCTGTTCCTGACCCGCTGAACTTATGGCCCGCTGAGCTGGGCGAGTAGGTCAGCACTCACAGCGGCTTGACGAGCACACTCTCCCCCACTTGTAGGCGGGTTTTGGTGAGCACATCGGGCGGAATGTAGATCAGCGCCCCCACCTCCGGGTGCCCGCGCAGGGGGAAACGGTAACTCTTGCCACCGTCGTCGCGCACGCCCACGAACTGCGGCAGGCGCTTGAGGTCCTGTTGCCAGCGGTCCACGATCATGGCGTCCACCAGGACCACGCCCGCGACCTCGTGCGTCACCTCGACGAGCAGCCGGGCGGTCCGCAGCCGCCTCTGACGCAGCAGGCCCAACCGCGCCAGCCGGGCAGCGACGGCGGCGGCCTCGGGGTCGTCGGCCAGTTCGCTCAGAGGCACCTGCGCCGCGATTCGGTCCAAGACCTGATGCTCGTGCAATGACAGCGGCAACCGCGCCAGCCGCTCTGCGTCGGTGATGCGCGCCGGGCCGGGGAAGGGCAACTCGGGCGCGGGCAACTCGCGCAGCGCGGCGTAGGCCACCACATCGAAAGGCGAATTGAGGGGCCGGTACGACCCGCGCACCCCCTCGTCGAACTGAAAGTGACCGCTCGGCTCACGCAGGAGCGCGACCAGGGCGTCAGCGCCTTCCAGGTCACGGTCACTCAGACCGCCGCGCAAATGCTGAAGTGACACCCGCCGCACCCGGCCTTCTTCGAGCCAGCAGCGGAACAGCGCATCGGGCCGCTGCACCCGCAGAACCCCGGTGCGTTTGCCCTGGGCCAGCAGCAGCAGCAGTTGCAGGGCATCGAAATCAGCGAGGTTACTCAGGGTCATCACGAACCGCCTTGCTGGCAGTCTAACCGGCGTCTCTGCCACGTTTCTTTCGCCTGTGCGGGCACACGGAGAATTAATTTCGGGTGTAACCGCGCTCTGCCGCTCAACTCCGCAGCAGATGCGAGAAATCGGCGCCTTGCAGTGGCGGGAGGTCCTGCAAGCTCCCCAGGCCGAATTCGAGCAGAAACTTCTCGGTGGTGCCGTAGAGCAGCGGCTGACCCACGGCGTCGCTGCGGCCCACCACCTTGACGAGTTCGCGCTCCTGCAAGGTGAGCACCGTGCCCGCGCTCGCCCCGCGCATCGCTTCGATTTCAGCCCGCGTGACCGGCTGGCGATAGGCGATGATCGCCAGCACTTCGAGCGCGGCGTTGCTGAGGCTCGGCAGCGGCGCCGGGGCCAGCAGCGGTGCGAGGTGCCCGGCGAGGCCCGGCGGCACGATCAAGCGGTAGCCGCCTGCTACGGCTTCCAGGGTGATGCCCAGCCCCGCAGCTTCCAGCGCCGCCGCGAACGCCTGCACCGCCCGCAGGGTGGCGTCCTCACCGAGGCCCAGCACGCCCGCGAGTTCACGCAGCCGCACGGGCCGCCCCGCCGCCAGCAACGCGGCCCCGATGAGCGCCTGAGGCCGGGCTGGTTGCTCCGTATCGACACTCAAAGGGTCACCCGCACGCCCAGTGGGGCCAGCCGCGCCGCGAGGTCGGCCTGACTCAGGCCTCCCAGCCGCAGCATCCGCGCCGTGTCTTCGCCCTCAGCGGGCAGGCGCAGCACGGTGCTCGGCGCGGCGGGGGGCCGGTCCGCCGTGCCCGCCGGTTCCGGCAGGGTCAGGTCGGCGAGCGCGTAGGCCTCGGCTTCAGCCTGGGTGGTCGCCGCCGCCTGCCCGCTGGGATTAAGGCTGGTGGTCGCCAGTGGCCCCCCGGCAGCACTCAGCAGCGCCAGCGCCACCGGATGCGCGGGCACCCGCAGGCCCAACCAGCCGTCCGGTGCCACCGCCTCGGCGCCCGCGCCCCAGTCTTCGAGCCGTTCGGGGCGGCCCGGCGTCACCACGGTCAAGGGTCCCGGCCAGCACGCGCTCAGGGCGAGCAGCGCCGGACTGGGCACGGCGAGCGCGAGCGCGGCGGCGGCGCCCGGGCAGGAAAGCTGGAGTGGCTTGTTCGCCTCGCGGCCCTTGCGACGGTAGAGCTCGGCGGCGGCGGCGGGGCGAGCGGCGAGGCCCCAGACGGTTTCGGTGGGGTAAGCGACGACCCCGCCCCGGTCCAGCACATCAGCGGCGGCGCGGAGCAGCTCGGGCGGCAGGAAACCGGACGGCAGAGACTCGGGTGACGGCAAAGCGGCAAAGTCGGTCATAGGCGCAAAAAAGGGCCCGCGCGGGGGTGTAAGGTTCGCGCAAGACGCTGCCGACTATACTCACTCCCATATGCCGGTCTACGAATATCGCGCCCGGGACCGGGGGGGTCAGACCCTCAAATCCCAGATGGAGGCCGACTCCGAAGCCCAGGTCCGCGACGCGCTGCGGGCCCGCAACCTGATGATTCTGGAAATCAAGGCCCCCAAGACGGGCCTGAACGCCGACATCAAGATTCCAGGTCTCACCGACCGCCCGCCGGGACTCAAGCAGGTGGCGGTCTTCAGCAAGCAGCTCGCTACCCTGATCAATGCCGGGGTGCCGCTGGTGCAGTCGCTCGCCATCTTGCAGCGCCAGCTCGACAACAAGACCTTCGAGGCCGTGATCAAAAAGGTGCGCGGCGAGGTCGAGTCGGGCCAGCCGCTCAGCGAGGCACTGCAACAGCACCCCAAGATCTTCGGGCGGCTGTTCATCAACCTCGTCCGCGCCGGAGAAACGAGCGGCACGCTCGACACGGTGCTCGAGCGTATCGCCGACTTTCAGGAAAAGCAGCTCGCGTTGCAGGGCAAGATCAAGAGCGCGCTGACCTACCCCACGGTGGTGCTGGTCTTCGCCCTAGGGATCACCTACTTCCTACTGACCACCGTGGTGCCGCAGTTCGCCGGCATCCTGACGCAGCTCAATGCGCCGCTCCCTTTCATCACGCGCATGCTGATGGCGGTCTCCAACTTCTTGCAGCACTCGGGCCTGCTGCTGCTCGCCATCATCGCTGTGATCGTGCTCGCTTACCGCTGGTACTACCGCACGCCCCAGGGCCGTCACGCCATTGACGACTTTAAGTTGCGCTTGCCGGTGTTCGGCAACCTGATCCAGAAAAGCGCCATCAGTTCGTTTGCCCGCACCTTTGGCCTGCTCGTCAGCAGCGGGGTCAACATTATCGAGTCGCTGGAAATCACCAAGGGCACCGCCGACAATGCGATCGTCGAAGAAACCATCGAGAACGCTAAGAACGTGGTGATCTCGGGGGACCAGATGAGTTCAAGTCTGGCGACCAGCAAAGTCTTTCCGCCGATGGTGGTCAGCATGGTCGCCATCGGCGAGGAAACCGGGTCGCTCGACAACATGCTCAACAAGGTTGCCGACTTCTATGACCGCGAGGTGGACGAGGCCGTCGAGAGTCTGACCGCCGCCATCGAACCGATGATGATCGTGTTTCTGGGCGGCATCGTCGGCCTGATCGTGGCCGGGATGTTCCTGCCGATGTTCAGCATCATCGGAACGCTCAGCCAGTAATTGGCGTTTTCCGCTCCGCTGCCCCCGTCCGCGTGGCGGGGGCCTGCTTTATCAACGGCGGGCGGCGTCGAGGGCGAGCAGCACGAAGCCCACGATCATCAGCACGCCGCCGATGGGCGTGACCGCGCCCAACCAGCGCAGGCCGGTCAGCGCCATCAGGTAGAGCGAGCCACTGAACAGCACTGCGCCGAGCAGCAGCGGCCAGCCCGCGCGGGTGGTGAAGGGCAGGGCGCCGAGCAGCAGCAGCGCCAGCGCGGCGTACATCTGATAACGGGCGCCGGTTTCTACGTTGGCGAGCATGGAAGGGTCGAGCCGGGACTTGAGGGCGTGCGCGGCGAAGGCGCCGAGCGCCACACTCAGGGCGGCGAGCAGGGCTCCGGCTTGCAGGGCGAGGCGGGCAGTCATGAGGCCCAGGGTAGTGGGAGAAGTGTGGGGAGAGTGTCCCCCGAAGCCTTCAAGAAGCTGGGAGAGTGTGGGAGCCCCGGCCCGAGACAGGAAAAAAAGCGGCGGCGTGGTGGGAATCGGTGGTAAAGCGTGGTGAACGCTGTTACACTTTTAACGTCAGTTCAGAAACGTGCCCCACGGCGCGGGGCTGGGCTGCCTTTCCTGTATCGACTTTCTTCCGGTGCGTCCTGGGCGACTTTTTCGCCCCCGTGCCGGAACCGCTGAGGAGAAGACCCCCGTTGCCTTTTGGTGAATACCCCTACACGATTGACGACAAGGGCCGCGTGGTGATGCCACCGGCCTTCCGTGAATTCGTGGAGGACGGCCTGATTCTGACGCGCGGAATGGAAGGGTGCCTGTACGCCTTTCCCCTGCCGGGCTGGAAACGGGTCGAGGAGCAGCTCGAGGGCCTTCCCCTCACGGACGCCGGGTCGCGGGCGTTCGTGCGGTTTTTCTATTCCGGGGCCAGCAAAGCGCGGCTCGACAACCAGAGCCGGGTCAGTATTCCCCAGACCCTGCGCGCTTTTGCCGGACTCGACAGCGACGTGATCGTGGCCGGCGCTCCCGGCAGGCTGGAATTCTGGAACCCCCAGCGCTGGGAAGCGGCCATCGCGGCGGTGCAAGCCGAACCTCCTCAACCCGACCTGCTCGCCAACTTCGTGGCGTGAACATCATGACTGCAAATCAGGGGGCCGTGTCCCCTTCCCAAACTGAATCTGAAGCCTCCCCCCCCACCTTCTCGCACGTTCCGGTTCTGGCGACCGAAATCGTGGAGGCCCTCGCCCCTGCCCCCGGCAAAGTGTTTGTCGACGGGACGCTGGGCGGGGCCGGACACACCCGGCTGCTGTTGGGGCGCGGCGCGACCGTGTACGGCATCGACCAGGACCCCTACGCTCTGGACCGCGCCCGGCAAGCGGCGTTGCCCGGCCTGCACGTCTTGCAGGGCAACTACCGTGACATGGCCGAATTGCTGCCCGCCGCGGGCGTCACGCAGGTGGACGGCATTTTGCTCGATATCGGCGTGAGCAGCTTTCAGCTCGACGACGCCGGGCGCGGCTTTTCGTACCACACCGAGGCCCCGCTCGACATGCGCATGAGCCAGAGCGGCGAGTCCGCCGCCGACGTGGTCAACGACCTCGACGAGACCGAACTCGCCGCCCTGATTTATGAATACGGCGAGGAGCGGCACTCACGCCGCATCGCCCGTTTTATCGTGCAGGCGCGGGAGAAAGCGCCCATCGAAACCACGGTGCAGCTCGCGGAGATCATCAAGCGGGCGTATCCGGGGTTTTCCAAGGGCATTCACCCGGCCCGGCGCACTTTTCAGGCGCTGCGGATTTACGTCAACGACGAACTCGGGGCGCTGCGTGACGGCCTGAGCGCCGCCGAAGGCCTTCTCGCTCCGGGCGGGCGGCTGGCGGTCATCAGCTTTCACTCGCTCGAAGACCGCATCGTCAAGCGCTTTTTGCTCGGCAGTGACGTGCTTACCCCGCTCACCAAGCGGCCCATCGTGGCCGCCGAGAGCGAGCAGGTCGACAACCCCCGCGCCCGCAGCGCCAAGTTGCGAGTGGGCGAACGGGCCGCCGCGCCGGAGGGCTCCTGAATGCCGCGCCGCCGCTTAAGCGCTGACCCGGCCCGCTGGCGCCGCCGGGCGGTCAAGCTGCTGCTGACCTACCTGCTGCTGGCGCTGACGCTCCTGAGCACCCGCTCGCTGACCCGCGACGTGCGCCCGGCACTGCTGGCCGCCCGCACCCAGGAAAAGCAGCTCACCCAGGAGCGCGACCAGCGTGAACTGCGGGTGCAGACGCTGCTCGCCGACACCCGCGTGCGCCAGTGGGCCCTGCAAAACGGCATGGTGCTCACCGCCGAGGCCCCCAAGACCTCGCGCGACCTGGGCACGCAGGCCGTGCCGCCACTTCCTCAGGCTCCCAGCGAGCCGCTGAAGGTGAAGATCCAATGGAACTGAAGATTCGGAACCGCTCGCGCTGGATGCAGGTCATCGCCCTGGTGATGTTCGCCACGCTGGTGTGGGCCTACGCGCAGATTGAGTGGGGACCGCCCAACTCGATTACCACCAAGCACGAAACCGTGCGCGGCAGCATCCTCGCCGGCGACGGCAGCGTGCTCGCCCGCACCCTCGGCGAGCAGCGCGTCTACCCGCAGGGCGCCCTGGCGGGGCAGGTGCTGGGGATGCTGGGCGACTCGGGCGGCCTTGAAGGCGTCGAGCGCACGGCCAACGACACCTTGCAGACCGGGCAAAGCGTGCAACTCACCCTCGACCCCTCGGCGCAGGCGATTGCCGAGGCCGCCCTCGCGCGCGGCGTGCAGGCCCATCAGGGCCAGTACGGCGCGGTCATCATGCTCGAAACCCGCACCGGGCGCATTCTCGCCGCCGCCACCTATCCGCCCTTCGACCCCGGCAACTGGCGCGGCAAGCCCGACACCCAGGAGCGGGTCAAGAACCGCGCTTTTCTCGACGCCTACGAGCCCGGCTCGACCATGAAGGCGCTCACCATCGCCGCCGCGCTCAACGACGGCATCACCACCCCCGACACGGTGTACGAAACTCCCATGAGCCGGCACGTCGGCGGGCGCTGGGGCCACACCATCGGGGACGCGGTGGACCATCCCAGCAGCCTGACCACCCAGCAGGTGCTGCGCTACTCGTCGAACGTGGGCATGAGCCACATCGTCGAGGGCTTCACCTACCAGAAGCTGCGCGATTACCTCGCCGCCTACGGCTTCGGGCAGCCGGTGAACCTGACCGGCGCCGTGACCGCGCAGGGCATCCTCAAGCCCATCGACAAGTGGAACGACCTCGAGAGGGCCACCAACTCGTTCGGCCAGGGCGTGAGCGGCACCACCCTACAAGTGGCGGCGGCCTACAACGCGGTCGCCAACGACGGGCTGTATGTCACGCCGCGCCTGATCGAAGGTGCCCCGGCGGGCGAACGGCACGAGGTGGTCCGCGCGGCCTCGGCCCGCACCGTGCGCGAAATGCTCAAGGCCATCGTGGTCGAGGGCAAGTTCGCCAGCCTCGAAGGCTACGACCTGAGCGGTAAGACCGGCACGGCGCAGGTGGCGACCGAAAACGGCTACTCCAACAGCGTGTACAAGAGCACCTACGCCGGATTTTTCCCCAGCGACACCCCGCGCGTCACGGTAGCGGTCATGGTGCACGGCGCGCAAGGCGAGCACCACGGCTCGCAGGTCGCCGCGCCCATCTTCCGCGAAATCGCCTCGGGAATGCTCTCGGAATGGGGCACCGCGCCCGAAGTGACGGTCAGCGAACCGGCGAAGTAAACCGGTCTACATCACCGAGTCGCTCTCGCGCAGCAAAATCGGCAGCTCGAAGGCGGGCGAGAGCCACTGCCGCTGCTCGTGAATGGCCTGGGGCGGGCACGAGCGCAGGCAGGCCATGCAGCCGGTGCAGGCCGAGAGGTCGAGCAGCAGCCGCACGCCGCCTTCCGGTTGCAGGTTGCGGGTAATGGCCTGGGTCGGGCAGACGTTGGCACACACCGGGCAGTCGATGCAGCTGTCGTCCACCACCGGGGCGGGCCAGTCGATGCCCACGTCCTGCGGCAGCGGCGTGCCGAGTGCCTTCTTGCGCCACTGCCACTCGGCGGGGGTGCGCTGCTCGGGTTCGGACCAGTCTACGAAGGGCAGCGGTCGCTCGGGCAGGCGCTGGGCGAGTTGCTGCGACCCGGCCCGAAACAGGGCGCTGAAGGCCCCGCGCCGGGTGAGTTTTTGCGCCCGTTCGCCGTCTTCGGGCACCGCCGGGCGCAGGGTCACCTCGGCGGGGCGGCCCGTGGCGCGGCGCAGGGTCTGGGTCTCGTTCATCACCCCGAGCAGCCGCTGCGGCACATCGGGGCGGCCCACCGGGCAGCTTTCGCACTCGCCGTGAATCAGGGTGAGCGGAATGCCCCACCCGCCCGCCGCCGTCAGGAGCGCAGGTGTCACCCGGCCCAGGCAGGGCAGTTGCGGGCCACCCGCGCCGCTTTGCGAACAGGTCAGGGTGGCCTCGCCCGCCGCAGTGGCGCGCTGCTGCTGCACGCTTTCGAGCGGGGCGAGCAGGTCGTATTCCAGCGCCCCGGACGGGCAGCTCTGCACGCACAGGCCACAGCCGGTGCAGCGCTCGGGGTCGATTTCGACGGCGTAGCCCCCGGCGTTGACCGTCACCGCCTCGTGCGGGCAGGCGTCCACGCACACGGCGCAGCCCCCCACCGCGTGCCGGTCGAGCAGGCACCTGGGCTGGGTGTAGCGGGGAACGAGATTGCCCATCTCGCCGAGTTGGTCCAGAACGCCGCGCAGCATGAGGGCGAGTATGCGGCCCAGCACCGGGCGGCACAAGGAACAGGATTACGAGGCGACAGGGTTACGAGGCTTGAGTGTTCACCTCTCGCCACCTCTCACAGACAACGGCCCGGCCCCCGCCCTGCACAGACGCTAGCCTCGCCCCGATGTCCGCTTCTCCCCTGCCCGGCCTGCGGGCCGCCGACTCGCCGCCCAAATCTGCCGAGCGCCCGCTGGGCGAGTTGCCGCTGACCGTGCTCGTCGGCGTGACCGGCGTGGGCAAAAGCACCGCGCTCGCTGCCCTGCAAGCCACCGACGCCGCGCTGAAGGTGCTGCCCGACCGCCGTGAAGTGACCGACGCGGTGATGATCTGGCCGCAGGCGGGCGGCCCGGTCCGGGACCGCGAGGAACGCTTTCGCCTGACCGCGCTTTACCGTCAGGCTCACCCCGGCGGCATGGCGCAGGCGCTTGGGTCGCTGCTCGCTGACACCGGGCAGTGGGGAGAAGCTCCGGTTTTCGACGGGCTGCGCGGTGAGGACGAGGTGCGCTACGCCGCCGAGCACTTTCCGCGCTGGCGTTTCGTGGCGCTGGGGGCCCCTGACCCGGTGCGGGTGCGCCGCCTGCTGGGGCGCGGGGACCGCTTCGACCAGATTCAGGCGGATGGGGCCGAAGACCTCCGCGCCGCGCTGGGCGGGCTCACAGGCAGTGCCGAAGTCTTTACTGCCGCCGACCTCGACGCCCTCGCCGGGCTGGTGAGCGAAGGCCACCGCGCCGAAGACATCCTCGCCAAGACCAAAATCGTGGTGAGCGAGCGGCGCAACTACGACCCCGGCGCCGCTGAAGCCGTGCTGCGAACCCTACCCTCTGAGCGGGCGCTGATTCTCGACACCGTGCAGTTTTCGCCGGAGCAGGTGGGCGCGGCGGTGCGGGCGTGGGCTACTCAGCCGTAAGTCAGCCTTCACCTGCCTCTTTCCTGCTCGGCCCGACCCTGCCGCCTGCTCCTTCCATCGCATTCCGTCTCTGGAGGCCCTATTCCATGACTGCGCGCATCACCTCCGTCGAAGCCCTGCCCTACCGCCTGCCGCTCACGTCCAAACTCGCCTGGGGCGCGCACTCCGCGCTGAGCGCCGCCGAGCACGTGCTGGTGCGCGTCACCCTCAGCGACGGCAGCGTGGGCGTGGCCGAAGCGACCCCGCGCCCGACCATCTACGGCGAGACGCCGGGCAGCGTGACGGCCATCTTGCAGCACCTCGAACCCGCGCTGCTGGGGCTCGACATCGCGGACGAGGCGGCATTGAACCGGGTGCGCGGCAGTGTCGCGGGCAACCACACGGCGCGGGGCGCGCTCGACATGGCGCTGTGGGAAGCGCGGGCGGCGTCACGCGGGCAAAGCCTCTTCGACACGCTGCTCGGGCCTCACGAGCGGGTGCGGGTCAGCTTCATTCTGGGCATCGCCCCCCCTGCCGAGATGCTGGCCGAGGCCGAACGGGTGGTGGCGGCGGGCGTGCGCTGCCTGAAGGTGAAGGTGGGACGCCACGCCGCACAGGACCTGCAAGTGATTGCCGAGCTGCGCCGCCGCTACGGAGACGACGTGCAGCTCTATGCCGACAGCAACGAGACGCTGACGCTCGAACAGGCCCCCGACGTGCTCGCGGCGATGCGGGAGGCCGGGCTGATGTATGTCGAGGAGCCGCTCCCCGCCCGCGACCTGCGCGCCCGCGCTGCGCTGCACGCCGCCGGGGTGCTGCCCATCGTGGCCGACGACTCGTGCTTTACGCCCGCCGACTTAGAGCGCGAACTCGACTTCGACACCTTCGACGTGCTCAACGTCAAAACCGCCCGCAACGGCTTTACCGACGGGCTCCAGATGCTGCGCCGCGCCGCCGAGCACGGCAAACGTGGCATGGTGGGCTCACAGGCGAGCACCGGCCTCGGCACCCTGCACGCCGCGCTGCTCTCCACCCAGGCCGAAGTGACCGAGCCGTGCGAACTGAGTTTCGTGCTCAAGCTCGGCGACGACCTGCTCAACCGGCCCATCGAGTTTCAGGACGGCTGGCTGAACGTGCCGGAGTTGCGCGAGCACCGACTGGACGAGGACAAGCTGGCGCGTTACCGCATCTAAGCAAGCGAGAGGAGCATTGAGGGGCCTTCCCTCAGCCCTCCTCTATCACTCGTCGCTGATGTCCTCGGATTCCAGAATCGCCCGGTAGTCTTCCAGGCTTTCGCCTTCGCCGAGGTCCTTGGCGATTTTTTCGATGGCGAGGCGCACGACCTCGCTTTTGCTGATCAGGCGTTCGGGACTTGACAGTTCGTAGGCGGTGCGGGTGAGCAGGGCGTCCTGCTCCTCACTGATCACCACCTGCAAGCGTTTGCGTTCCTTTTTGGGCATCGCACTCCTGTTCCGCGGGCCGGCGCGGCATCAGCGGGCAGAGTAACACGGGCTCTACTCAGCGGCAACACAGCCTCATGGTCCACATCAGGGGGATGATGTGTAGGGCTGCCCAGTAGAAATCGGCATCTCGCAAACAATGTGTAAGTTACACACGCAACGCCCCGGAAGCGCCGCCCGCGCCGGGAAGCGACTTCGTATACTGGGCCGCAATGAAGTCCATCGGCCCCTATGTGGTGTTGCGCGAAGTCGTGGTCGGCGAGGGGCGCGGCGCGGCGCCGGCAGCGGGTGAAAGTGCGCCGCGCCGCAGCACTGCACGTACCCTGTGGGCCGCCGACCGCCTGACCGGGCTGCCGGTGCTGCTCCACCCCCTGAGCGCCATCGCGCCCGCACCGCGCCTGCCCGCGCACCCGCGCCTGCTGCCTTTCACCGACATGGTGGTGGAAATGGCCGGGGCGTACCTGGCGACCGAGCTGCCCCCGCAGACCCGCCCGGCCCGCGATCCCACCCAGGCGGCGCGGGGGGCACTGGAGGCTCTGACCTTCCTGCACAGTCAGGGCCTCGCGCACGGCTCGCTCGACGCGGCGCAACTGTGGGAGGTGGACGGCGAGGTGCGCGTGACCGGCGCCGGGCTGCCGCGCCCCGGCCTGCGCCCACAGCCGCTCGACGATCTGCGCGACCTGATCGCGGCGCTCGAAACGATAGACGCCCCGCCCGGCCTCCTAGCGGCCCTGCGCGGCGCGCCCGACCTTGCCAGCGCCCAGGAATTTCTCGACCTGCTCGACATGGGCCTCTCCGAGCAGCAACTCGCGGGCGCCCTGGCCCACGTGCCGGCCCTCAAAGCCGCGCAGGAACCGCCCCCCGCCATCTTCGACAGTCCCGACGACATCGTGCTGGGGGGCGCCCTCGCCGACGATGTGATGGGGGCGCCGCCCACTGTGGAAGCGGTGGAGCAGGAAATCACGTCGGTGCAAACGTTGCCGGAGAGTGAGGTGCCTGTCACCCCGGCCCCCCTGTCGCCGCAGGAAGTGGCTCTTGCCGCCGAGGAATCGGCCACTCAGGAAGCTGCCTCCGAAGTCGTGGTCATTGCGGCCCAGCCCAGCACTCTTGAAGTGAGCGAGATGCAGCGACGCCCGGCAAGTGAGAGTGCGATGGAAACGCCGCCTGAGCCGGCCCTGCCCACTGCGCTCTTTGGCGGGCTGAGTGAGCCCTCACCGGCGGAAGCCGCGCCCGCAGTGGAGACTGAATCTCTTGTATCCGAATCTGCGGCTCCGGCCCGGCCCCGTGCGGTGCGCCGGGCGGCGGGGCGACAGGCGCGGGACCGGCTCAAGGCCGACCACCGCCGCCGACTGGACCTCAGCGAGTTGCGGCTGCGGCGGACAGCGGCGGAGGTGGAGCAGTTGCAGACGCCCGCCGGGGCGCAGAGCACTGTCTCGGTTGCGGTGCCACCCGCTTCAGCAGAGGAGCACGGGGGCGCCTCGCCCCAGGAACGTCGGCGGCTGGAGCAGCAGGCGTGGGAAGAACAGGTGGCGCTCGACGCCCGGCTCGCGGCGGCCCGGCGTGCCCAGGCCCCGCGTGAGCGTCCGGCGAGCGTGCTGGTGCCTGGCGCGGCGCTGGGGGGCGAACTCGCCGAGATTGCCGAGGTGCAGCGCCGCCCCCGCCAGCGGCCCGCTGCCCGCGCGCAGGGCATGGTCCGCGCCGCGCGGCAGCTCGCGCCTATTCGCATGGGCTGGGGCCGCGACGGAGAACGGCAAGTGCTGCGGCAGCGCGGCCCGCGTGAGGAACTGCTGCGCTGGCTGCTGCCCACGCTGGGCGTGTTGCTGCTCGCCTTTGCCGTGAGCGCCGTGCCGCGTGCCCTGCGGAGCGCTGCGCCCGCGCCGTGCTGCGACGTGGCCTTTCAGCTTCTCGGCGCTGGAACGGGGCAGCGGGCTGACCTGACCCTGCTCAGTGCCCCACCCGCCGCCGGCTGGCAACGCGGCGCCCGGCTGGGGCAGGCCCCCGGCACCCTGCACCTGCCCGCACCCGGCACCTACCGCATCAAGGTGAGCGCCGCTGGATATGCCCCTGCGCGGGTGGACGTGACTGCGCCGCGCCATGAGCCGGTCACGGTGCAACTGGGCCGCTGAAGCGAGAGCACGCCCGGCCCCTTCCCGCCCAGCGCCGTGCCACAATCGGTTCCGTGAGCATCGTCATTCTGGATTTCGGCAGCCAGTTCACTCGCCTGATTACCCGGCGCTTCCGCGAACTCGGCGCATACTCGGTGATTTTGCCCGGCACCGCGAGCCTGGAGCGCATCCAGCAGGAAAACCCCCAGGGCATCGTGCTTTCGGGCGGGCCGAGCAGCGTGTACGACGAAGGCGCCCCGCGCCCGGCCCCCGGCGTGCTCGACCTGAACGTGCCAATTCTGGGCGTGTGCTACGGCATGCAGTACCTCGCGCACGAGGCGGGCGGCGACGTGAAGCGCGCGGGCAAGCGCGAGTACGGCAAGGCCGACCTGACCGAGTACGGCGGGCGGCTGTTCGAGGGGATTCAGGGCGAGTTCGTGGCCTGGATGAGCCACTCCGACTCGGTGACGCAGCTTCCGCAGGGCTACCAGGTGGTGGCCCGCACCGAGCACACCCCCGTCACCGCCATCGAGAACAACGACACACGGCGCTACGGCGTGCAGTTTCACCCCGAAGTCGTCCACACCCCCAAAGGTGGGCAGATGCTCGCCAACTTCCTCGACATCTGCGGCGTGACCCGCGACTGGAACGCCGAGCACATCGTGGACGAACTCATCGAGGGCGTGCGGGCACAGGTGGGCGACACGGGCCGGGTGCTGCTCGGCATCTCGGGCGGGGTGGACTCCTCCACGCTGGCGCTGCTGCTGGCGAAGGCGGTGGGCGAGCGGCTGACCGCCGTGTTTATCGACCACGGCCTGCTGCGCCTCGGCGAGCGCGAACAGGTGGAAGCGGCCCTGACCCCTCTCGGCGTCAATCTGGTCACGGTGGACGCCAAAGACGAATTCCTCGGCCAGCTTGCGGGCGTGAGCGACCCCGAGCAGAAGCGCAAAATCATCGGGCGCGAGTTCATCCGGGCCTTCGAGCGCGAAACGGCCAAGCTCGGCGACTTCGAGTTTCTGGCGCAGGGCACGCTGTACCCCGACGTGATCGAGTCGGCGGGCGGTGAGGGCGCAGCCAACATCAAGAGCCACCACAACGTAGGCGGCCTCCCCGATGACGTGCAGTTCAAACTCGTCGAGCCCTTCCGCACCCTGTTCAAGGACGAGGTGCGCGAGATTGCCCGCCTGCTGGGGCTGCCCGACCACATCCGCATGCGTCACCCCTTCCCCGGCCCCGGCCTGGCGATTCGCTGCCTCGGCGAAGTCACCGCGGAGAAGGTGGACATCCTCCAGCGGGTAGACGACATCTTCATTTCCGGCCTGCGCGAGTTCGGCCTCTACGACGGCTGCTCGCAGGCGCTGGCGGTGCTGACCCCCATTCAGTCGGTCGGCGTGATGGGCGACGAGCGCACCTACTCGTACACGGCGGCGCTGCGGGCCGTGACCACCGACGACTTCATGACTGCCGAATGGGCGCGCCTGCCCTACGATTTCCTGGCGACCATGAGCAACCGCATCGTCAATCAGGTCCACGAAATTAACCGGGTGGTCTACGACATCACCGGCAAGCCGCCGGCCACGATTGAGTGGGAATAAAGCTACGCCTTGCGTTCACGCCCCGCCCGACCAAGGGGGGGTTTTACTTGCTCTCCTTCGCCCCTTTCTCCACCCCGAACAGCCTGAGCCCCCACGCCATGCTCGGCCCGGCGAGCAGCGCGAAGACCAGGGTGCCCCACCCGAGCGGCCCACCGAGCGCCGTGCCCAGCGCGAGAACCATCAACTCGACCACCGTGCGAATGCGGGAGACCGGCCAGCCGTACACGCGGTTCAGCCCCAGCATCAGCCCGTCGCGCGGTCCGGCGCCCAGGCCCGCACCCACGTAGGCGCCGGTGGCGAGGCCGAGCAGCGTCAGCCCCAGCAGAAACTGCGCCCAGCGCCCGGCCAGCGCGGCGGGGGTGTGAATCAGCGGCGCGAAAGCGTCGAGAAAAACGCCGATGAGCAGCACGTTGAGCAGCGTGCCCACGCCCAACCGCTCGCCCAGTTTCAGGCGGGTGTAGGCGAGCAGCACCAGCCCCACCAGAATGCTGACCTCGCCCACCCTCAGGCCGCTGCGTCCGCTCAGACCGAGGTGCAGAACCTCCCAGGGCGCCACGCCGACCTGCGCCGCGATCATCAGCCGCAGGCTCAGGCCGTAGCCGAGCAGTCCGGCAAGGAGGAGCAGTAGGCGGCCTGACCCACTCAAACGGGTGAGAGCAGCCAGCGGGGCCGGGCGTGACAACAATGGGGACACAGGCGCCGAGGCTAGCACCCGCAGGTCTACACTCGGGCGCGTGACTCAGAAGGCAGGCCCCCGCAGTGAAGCTTGAGCGCCCCTCCCCCGGCATCGGCATGACGACGCTGTACGCCAACGTCTACCTGCTGAGCACCCCGCAAGGCCGGCTGCTGCTCGACACCGGCACCGTGAACCACGCCCCCGCCTTTGCCCGCCTGCTGCGTTCGTTCGACCCGGATGCGGTGGTCGTCACGCACAGCCACATCGACCACGCGGGGAATGCTTTTCTGGCGGCGCGGCTTGGCTACCCGGTGCTGGCGCATCCGCTGGAACATGACCGGTTGCTGGGGCATGACCTGTCGATGCCTTACCCGGCGGGACAACCGGGCGTGGGGCGGCTGGTGTCGCGCCTGCATCCCCGACCCGGCGCGGAGCGGCTCGGCGCCCTGTACCCTGGCGACACGGTGCGCGGCTGGGAAGTCGTTCACCTGCCGGGCCACACCGACGGGCAAATCGGGCTGCAACGGGATGGCGTGCTGCTCGCCGCCGACGCGGTGCTGAGCCATCCCCGAACCGGGGCGCACCTGCCACGCGAGGGCTACAACTGGGACCACGCGGTGGCCTTGCAGACGCTGAAAAAGGTGGCCGACCTCGACCTGCACACCGTGCTGCCGGGACACGGGCGGGCGCTGGACATGGCGCAGGTGCGGGCGCGGGCGGTGCGCGACGACGAGCCGGGAGACAGGGCGGAAGACGCAGCGTAGGAACTCTTTCACGTCCACTGCGCCATTTTCCGCGCTACTCTGCGCCCGTTCATGTCACCGCCTCCCCCACCCCCCGCCTCGTCCGGCGCCGCCGTACTGCTGATGCTGACGCTGGGAGGACTCGTCGTGGTGGCCGCCGAACCGGAGTGGCGGGGCCTGACCGCGCCGCTGCTGGGGCTGCTGCTGGTCACGGTGCTGGTGCTGGCGAGTGGGGCCCGGCGGAGAGAGACGCCGCCCGTGCCCCCGGCCAGGGCAGTGGCTCCCAGAGCGGTTATGCCCCCCAGCCCACCAGTCCACCCCGCGAAAACCACAGCGCCCAGGCCAGCCGCGCCCGCGTCCAGAACGGCGCCCCAGAGTGCGGCCTTTGCCGACCTCAGCCCCCGCGAGTTCGAGTTAAAGGTGGCGGCGCTGCTCAGCGCGCTGCCCGGTTGGTACGCACAGGCCACACGGGGCAGCGCCGACCAGGGGGCCGACGTGCTCGCCAGCGGCCCCGGCGGGGTGCGGGTGGCGGTGCAGGTCAAGCGCTACCGCGCGGCGGTGGGCAACGGCGCCGTGCAGGAAATCGTGGCGAGCAAGGCGCTCTACGGCTGCGCGCACGCGGTGGTCGTGACCAGCGGGCCGGGCTATACCCGCGCGGCGCGGCAACTCGCCCAGGCGAACGGCGTGCGGCTGTGGCAGGCCCGCGAACTGAGCGAACTGCAACGCTGCGCCGAGCGCGGACTGCCGCCACCGCCGGGGCTGCTGCCCGGCCCGTCCTGACCCGGCTGGCATGACCCTCTCCGCCTGAGCCGCACCTCCCCCGCGCGGCGTGACAGGGTCGGGAATGCCGGGGCGGGCCAGGGGGTACACTCGCCTCCATGAGTGTGCCCGCTGCTCCCCAGACCCCCAGCCAGAGCCAGGAAGACCGTTACCGCTACAAATTTGCCCAGGAAGGCATCACCTTCGACGACGTGCTGCTGCAGCCCCGGCACTCGCAGGTGCTGCCGCACGAGGTGGACGTATCCGCGCAGCTGACCCGGCGCGTGCGGCTCAACATCCCCTTCGTGTCGGCGGCGATGGACACCGTGACCGAAACGAATATGGCAATCGCCATGGCCCGCGAGGGCGGCATTGGCGTGGTCCACAAGAACATGTCCATCGATGCGCAGGCCGAGATGATTCGCAAGGTCAAGCGCAGCGAGAGCGGCATGATCGTGGACCCCATCACCCTGCCGCCCTCGGCCACCGTGCGTGACGCTGACCGCCTGATGGGCGAGTACCGCATCAGCGGCGTGCCGGTCACCGCGCCCGACGGCAAGCTGCTGGGCATCATCACCAACCGCGACATGCGCTTTATCGACGACCTCGACGTGCCGCTCGGCGACGTGATGACCCGCGAACACCTCGTCACCGTGCCGGTCGGCACCGACCTCGAGCAGGCGCGCGAGCTGTTCAAGCTCAACCGCATCGAAAAGCTGCTGGTCACTGAGGGCGAGTACCTGCGCGGCCTGATCACCATCAAAGACATCGAAAAGTCGGTCAAATACCCCAACGCCGCCAAAGACGACCTCGGCCGGCTGCGGGTCGCCGCCGCCATCGGTGTGTCGGCCGACCTGATGGACCGCGCCGGGGCCCTGGTGCAGGCGGGGGCCGACGTGCTGGTGCTCGACTCGGCGCACGGCCACAGCCAGGGCATCCTCAACGCGCTGAGCCGGGTCAAAGAGCAGTTCGACGTGGACGTGATCGCCGGCAACGTTGCCACCCGCAGCGGCGCCCGCGACCTGATTCTGGCGGGGGCGGACGCGGTGAAGGTCGGCATCGGCCCCGGCTCCATCTGCACCACCCGCGTCGTCACCGGCGTCGGCGTGCCCCAGGTCACCGCCATCTTCGAGGCGAGCGCCGCCGCGATGGAAGCGGGCATTCCGGTTATCGCCGACGGCGGTATCAAGCAGACTGGCGACGTACCCAAGGCGATTGCGGCGGGCGCGAGCGTCGTCATGATGGGCTCTATGCTGGCCGGCACCGACGAGGCGCCTGGCGAAACCATCCTGCGCGACGGACGCCGCTACAAGTCCTACCGGGGCATGGGCAGCTTGGGCGCCATGGACCAGGGCAGCGCCGACCGCTACTTCCAGGGCGGCAGCCGCAAGTTCGTGCCCGAAGGCATCGAGGGCATCATCGCCTACCGGGGCACGGCGGGCGAGGTCATCTACCAGTTCGTCGGCGGTCTGAAATCGAGCATGGGCTACTGCGGCGCCCCCGACCTGACCACCCTGCGCGACACGGCGCAGTTCGTGCGGATTACTGGCGCCAGCCTCGTCGAGAGCCACCCGCACGGCGTGACGATTACCAAGGAAGCGCCGAACTACGGGGGCCGCTGAGCCACGACGAGCCTCCAGAACTCAACAACAGCAACAAGGAACGCCTCCCCACGTGGGAAAGCGTTCTCTTTTTTGTGCGCTGCCCGGCGTTACTCGGAGCCGCTTTCCGGCGAGACTTTGCCCTGCGACTTGGCATCGGTGGACTGCTCGGCGCGTTCTACGTCGCGTTCCTGAATCTCGCGGCCCTCGGTGTCGTGCTCGAACAGTTCACGCCGCGCCCGCAGTTTGGCCTCGGGCTGTTGCAAGTCGCTGCCCGAGCCCTTGTGGACGTTCTGAAACAGCACCAGCGAGCCGCCTGCCAGTGCCAGCGCGCCCGCGAAATACAGCGTCTCCAGCGGCTTTTCCCAGCGGATGAAGTGTTCCAGAAAGGTCACGCCCAGAATCACGATGATGACCGACACGACCTTCTGTTCGAGGTCCGAGAGGCTTTCGACCCCGAGCGCCGAGGTCAGGTTGAGCGGCCTGATGAACAGCGAATACAGTCCAACCCCTATCAGGTAAAACACCACCGCCTTGAGCATGGTGCCGACCACCTGCGAGAACTCGACGGTGAGGGTGTTCGCCTCGCTCTGAATGCCGTGGGCGAACATGTCGCGCCAGGTTTCGTAGACGGTGCTCAGGGCAATCAGGGTGCCCTGCAAAAAGAGGCTGAAGGCGACAAGTAACACGGCGATGACGGCAATAATCACGATGAAGCGGGTGCGTCCGATGAGTTCGCTGAACCACTCGCGTTTGGACGGCTCGCTGCCGGGAGACGGGGAAGCAGACATGCCTGTGAGCGTAAGCGCCCGCGCCCACCGGGGCGCACGCCGCGCTTTACCTGTTCTGCACGTTCGGGGAGGCGGACACGAAGCGCCGCGCCCGGCACGCCTATGCTGCCGGGGTGAAGTCGCTTCTCCGTGCGCCCCGCGAACCTGTCAACGCCTGGACCCACTGGGCGGGGGCGGTGGCCGGAGCGCTGCTGCTGTGGCCGCTGCTCGCGTGGGCGGGGACGCACGGCGTGGCCCGCTGGCCCTTCGTCGTCTTCGACCTGAGTTTGGTGGCCCTTTACGCCGCGAGCGCTAGTTACCACTCCTTTTCACCGGGCGGCAATGGGGCGCTGTGGCTGCGGAAACTCGACCACGCCGCCATTTTTCTGCTGATTGCGGGAACGTACACGCCGGTCGCGTTTCTGGGGCTGGCTGAGCCGCAGCGCAGCCGGGTGCTGGCGCTCATCTGGGGCATTGCGCTGCTGGGCATCGGTCTGAAACTGTTCACCCTCAAAGTGCCGCGCTGGCTGAGCACCGCGCTGTACGTGGGCATGGGGTGGCTGGCGGTGGGCTTTTTGCCGCAGCTTTCGCGCCAGCTGCCGCACGCGGCCATCGTCTGGCTGGCCCTCGGCGGCGTGCTCTACACCCTGGGCGCCTTCGGCTACGCCACCAAGCGGCCCCGCACCCCGCGCCGGCTGGGGGGGCTGGGCACCTGGGGCTTTCACGAACTGTGGCACCTCTTCGTGCTCGGCGGCAGCGCGGCGCACGTGGTGATGATGTTCAATCTGCGCTGAGGGTTATACGGCTTCCGCTCCATTCCAGCACAGTCGGAAAAGCGCCGCCTGCGCTTCCATACCGCAAAATCCGTATTTTTTTCTGCTCGCATCCGCTCTGCTGCGCAGCTTTGCAAGTCGGATTGAATCCAAAACTACTATATTCAATCGAAACCCGTCTTACTCGCGCCGCCGCGTCGTCACCGCAATCAGGGCGTCCCAGTCGTCGGGCTGCTGCGGGTCGTCGAGCGCGGCCTTGTTGCGGCCCGTAAAGCCGCATTTCTGGCAGCGGTGAACGAGAATCCAGCCCTTTTTGCCGCTCTGCTCGGCGCCCACCGGCTCCATCAGGCCGTGGCAATCGCAGGCGCGGTCGCCGGGCAGCACGTCCACGTGTTTGGAGTGCAGGCACACCGGGCAGTGGTTGCGCACCGACCCGTTTTGCAGCGGCAGCACCTCGGCGCCGCAGTGGCCGCAGGTAAACGAGTTGTTGGTGCCCTGCACGGTAAAGCGCCGCCCGGTGGCAGGCAGGCCGCTCATGCCCGTCCCCTCGCCGCCCAGCGGCTGTCCAGAAATGCCCGAATGGCCGGGTGCCCCACCAGCAGCAGCCCGCAGCCGATAAAGGCCAGCCCCGCCGCGCTGACCACCCAACCCTGCCAGCTCACCTGCCCGGCGAACATGCCCGCCATGAAGACGAACAGCCCCGCGACGATGCTCAGGGCCACCGTCACCCGCCACGACCACACGCCGCCCTGCCAGACGCTCCGCAGCAGCACGCCGGTCCCGAGGGCGTAGATCAGTTGCCGGGGCACCATGCTCGCCTGTCCCTGCACCAGCGCGGCGATGCCCGGCATCACGGTCAGGGTCAGCAGGCCGAGCAAAGTGGCGAAGGTGTACAGGCGACCGACCTCGGCCAGCTCGGGGTCGAAAGCGGGGTTGGAAGGCGGCGCACTCACGCCGGTCATTTGAGCACGGCGCAGGGAAAAGAAGTGTGCTGCGCGGCGGGGCGCCAGCGGTCAGAATGAATGCCATGAAAATCATCAGCGTGAACGTGGGCCAGCCCACCGCCCTGCAAGTGGGCCAGCGCACCGCCGTGAGCGGGATTCGCAAACACCCGGTGCCGGGCCGCGTGCAGGTGGGCGAAAAGGGTCTGGAAGGCGACCACGTGCTCAACCGGCGCTATCACGGCGGCCCCGACCAGGCGGTATACGTCTACACCCGCGAGGACTACGACCACTGGACCGAACTGCTCGGGCGCGCGCTGGAGCCGGGCGCTTTCGGCGAAAACGTGCTTATCAGCGGCGCCGAATCCGCCGAGGTCCGCGTGGGCGAACGCTTCCTGCTCGGCGCGGTGGAAATCGAGGTCACCGCCCCCCGCCTTCCTTGCAGCACCCTCGGCGCCCGGATGGAAGACGCCGGCTTCGTCAAGCGCTTCAAGGCCGCCCGTCGCCCCGGTTTCTACGCCCGCGTCCTCCAAAGCGGCGACATCGGACGCGGCGACCCGGTGACCCGCACTCCCGCCCCGGACGGCGCCCCCACCATCGGCGAGCTGTTCGACGCCGACTTCGCCAAGTCCCACGACCCCGCCGAACTGCGCGCTTGGCTGACTTTTCCCCTTGGCAAACGCCAGCGGAAAGAAGTGGAGAAGTGGCTGGCGAAGGCGGAAGGATAGGGCGGCGTTTGGGCTGGTCTGGGAGCCCCCTCACCCCTTTGCTCCGCAAAGGCCCTCTCCCGCAAGGGGAGAGGGTCAAAAAGATGCTTCACACAAAAAATCGTGAAACGCAGAACGCCAGGGCCGTCGGGCGCGTCAGCGCACGGGCCTCGCGTCCGCAGAAATCACGCGCGTCCAGGCTACCCGTGCAATCGAGAAACGCCGCCCAGTAAGCGCCATCACCGCCATTTGCCCAGTGCCAACGTCAACTCCCCTTGCCCCTTTGGGGTAAGGGGCTGGGGGATGGGGCCAAACGCTAAAGCCGAAGCCTCAACCTTCAAGCTCCATCAAGCCGTCTCCCGCACCACCAACCGGGGCATAAACTTCCGCGCCCGCGCCGGCCCCTTATACCCCCCCAACCGCGAGAGCAGCAGCGTCGCCGCCTCATGCCCCATGCTCTCCACCGGCTGGTGCAGCGTGGTCAGCCCCCGCGCCGCCGCCCACGGCTGGTCGTCGAACCCGATGACCCGCACGTCCTCGCCAACCTTCAGGCCCCGCGCGGCAGCCTCGTCGAGCAGGGCGGCAGCGAGCAGGTCCGCCGACGCGAAGACGGTGCAAGGCAACTCGGCTTCGTCCAGCAGTTGGCTCGCCGCGTGCCGGGCGGAGAGCGGGTCGAAGCCTGCCGTGACCTCGCCGGCCAGCGGGCGCCCGGCGGCGTTTAAGGCGGTCAGGAACCCGTTGCGGCGCTCCTCGAAGACGCGGGTGACGAAAAGCTGGTCGAGCTCGGTTTCCACCCACATCGCGTACACGGTGCCCGGCAGCGTCGCGGCGTACTCGCCCGCCACCTGTCCGCCGGCCACGTTGTCCATGTAGGCGCAGTCCACGCCCTCGCTGTAGGCGTCCACCAGCACGGTGGGCTGCTGCGACTTGACCCGGCGCTCGCTGAGCAGCGTGGTCAGGTTGTAGGTTGCCATCACCAGCCCGTCGGCCTGATACGCCAGGGTGTGCGAGCCGAGGTAGCGTTCCAGCCGTGAGCGGTCAAGCAGCGGAAAAATCGCCACGTCGTAGCGCGCCTCCTGAAAGGCGGTTTCCAGACCGTCGAGCAGCCGCACATAAAACTCGGTGGTCACGACCGGCAGCAGCACGCTGATGGTGTAGCTCCTGCCCCCGGCGATGCGGCGGGCGTGCGGGTTGGGCGTGTAGTCGAGCTCGGCGATGGAGCGCAGCACGGCCTCGCGGGTGGACGGCTTGACCGAAGGGTGGTTGTTCAGCACCCGCGACACGGTGCCGACCCCGACCCCGGCGGCGCGGGCCACATCCTGAATGGTGGGAGGACGCATCTGCCCGGCAGCATAGCGCGGAAGTTGGAACCCGCTTCCATGACAGGCTGTTGACAGCGGAGAAAGCCCCCTTACACCACTCTGAAAAATAGTTTGCCCTTGCAGGCTCTTTTTCCGAACGAAGTGAGCAAGAGAAAATACGGGTCTGAACGGTGCGAAGCGCATTCAGGTGGTTTTCCAGGATGCGCGGAGGAGAGTTCAGACCCGTATTAAAAGGCAGGGTGGGGACAATCCGGCCCGGCGGCGCGGCCTAGACTGCCCCCAGTTGGGCCGAGTGTTCCCCGGCCCGAAGGGAAGCCGACCGTGACCATCTCCAACAAGACGCTGACAGCCGCCGCTGCCGGACTCGCCGCCGTGCTGGCCGTTCTGCTGGTGCCTGCGCTGGCCGGCCAGAGCGCTCACACCGGCCACACCATGCCTGCTCACACCCCGCCCGCCCAGACTGCCCCCGCTGCTCAGAAGGCCGGGGCACAGGCCCTCCCCGTGACCGTGCAGGGCGCGACGGTGGCCGCCGTGCCGCCGAGCATCCGGGACACCGCCGCCTACATGACGCTGACGAACAAGAGCGACCAGCCCATCAAGCTCGTCGGCGCCGCGACCCCGCTCGCCACGTCGCCCATGCTGATGACCACCACCCACAGCGGCGGCATGGCCGGCATGAAGATGGTCCCCTGGTTGACCATTCCCGCGCGGGGCACCCTCACCTTGCAGCGCGACGGCGACCACGTGATGCTGATGGGCCTCAAGCGTCCGCTCAAGGTGGGCGAAACCGTGAACATCACCCTCAAGGCGACGGACGGACGCACACTGAACGTCGCCGCCACCGTCAAGAAGAACTGAGATGAACACCGACGCGAACGTGCCCGACACCCGGCCCCCAGCAGCGCCTACAGTGGCCCCGGCAGGGCGGCCCTGGTATGTTTCGGCGCTGCTCGCGCTGGTGGCCGTCACGCTGCTGCTCGGCGGCGTGTGGCTGTTCGCCCGGACCCGTTCGCCCTTTCCGTTCTACGGCACCGCCTACCCACAAACGCCCGCCGCCGCGACCTTCAGCGGCACCGGGGCGGACGGTCAGCCCTACACCTTCACGCCGCAGGGCAAGACGAGCGCCCTCTTTTTCGGCTTCACCCATTGCCCCAACATCTGCCCGGTCACGCTCGGTTTTCTCAATCAGGTGCGCGACAAGCTGACGCCGGAGGAACGCGCCAACTTCCGCATCGTGCTCGTCAGCGTGGACCCGCAACGCGACACGCCCAAGTTGCTGAAGGAATATCTGGACTACTTCGGCGGCGGCGACGCGGTGAACGTCCCCGAGCCGAAGCTGAGTGAGGTCGCCAAGGCCTACGGCGTGGGCTACCGCCGCTCCGAGATTCGCTCGCCGCAGGAGTATCAGGTGGACCACACCACCGCCACTTACCTGATCGACTCGGCGGGCAAGCTGCGCGTGCTGTGGGACTACACCCAGCTCGGTCAGGTGGACCGCGTACTGGCCGACGTTCGCTACGTGATGAGGAACCCCGCGCAATGACCACTCCCCTGCCCACACCGCCCGCTGCCGCGCCTGCGCTTTCCGGCGGCACCAATCTGGACCCCACGACCGCGCAACTGCTCGCCTTTACCCCCGACTGGCCGATGCTGGCACTGTTGGTGCTGAGCGCCGGGGCGTACTTCTGGTCTCTGGCCCGCGCCCGGCGCAGCGCGGAGGGCCAGGCGCGCTGGCCGCTGTGGAAAGTCGCGCTGTTCACGCTGGGGCTGGTGCTGTGGTACGGCGCGACCCAGACCGGTGCCCGTGCCTACACCGGCCAGAGCATGGCGCTCTACATGGCCCGCCTGATGGTGCTGGCCGAGGTGGTGCCGCCGCTGCTGGTGCTGGGGCTGCCACGCAACACCTCGCTCACGCGCGAGTCGCCGCTGGGCCGTTTTCTGGGGCTGCTGCTCGACCCCTGGGTCGCGCTCGCGGTGTGGGCGGCGGTCATCATCTTCTGGAACATTCCGGCGGGCTTCAACGCCAGCGTGGTCAGCAACACGGCGGCCCCGCTGCTGCCGCTGCTTTACCTCATCAGCTCGCTGATGGTCTGGAGCGTGGTGCTGCGCCCGCTGCCGGGCGTGCAGCCCGCCACCATCGGCAACCGGGGGTGGTTCGGCCTGCTCGCCGCCCTGCCGATGATGGCGGTGGCCGCCGTGTGGGTCTACTCGCCGAAGGTGCTCTACACGCCCTACGTGAGCGCCCTGTGCCTGTGGAACCTGACCCCGCTGCAAAACCAGCAGATTTCCGGCTGGATCATGATGATCGCGGGCCTCCCGGCGATGGCGCTCGCCTTCGTGCAGTTGATGATGTGGCTGATTGCGCTGGCCGATGGGGAGGGGAACAACACCAGCAGACCGAGTTAAGACGGAGAAGGGGAAGGTGGGGAGGCAGCGAAGGAAATAGCCTCCTTCTCTTTTCTTAGCCTCTGACGGCTTAGCATGACAATCACTATGAACCCTGCTTCTCTCTGGCTCGCAGCGGCGCGGCCCTGGAGCCTCTCCCGCGTCTGGACCGAGCAAAATCGAGACGGCGCGGCCCTGACATCGGCGGATAGATGAGCGCGGAGATGCCTGCTCCTCCCGCTCCCTGGACCCTGCGTGGCAGCGGCGCGGTGGCCCTCTTTGCCCGTCCGCTGGGGGCGCTGATGCTCATTCGGTACGCCTCGTCGCCAGTCGGTCCTTACGACGAGTTGCTATGGCTGCGGCTGAGAATCTCGCCGCGTGGTCCCTTTCCAAGCGTGGAGCGCATCGTGGTCAACGTGCCCGCCAGCGTGGAGGGCGGGCGGCACAACTGGGGGATTCCGAAGTATCGGGCCGAGTTCGACTGGCAAGGCGAGCAGGCAGAGGTCCGCTGGCCGGACGGCGCCCTCTACGCTCGGCTGCGGGTGGGCGGGCTGCTCGGGCGCACGCTGCCGCTGCGCCTGGGCTGGCTGCCGCGCCGCCTGCGGACCCTGGCGCAACACGACGAACGCGGCTGGGCATGGACCCCGGTGACGGGAGAGTGCCGGGTGCGCCTCGCCCGCTTGCAGGTGGAGAAGGCCCCAGAACTGCCCGCCGCCCTGCACGGCGCGCGGCCCCTGCTCACCCTCGGGCTGCCGCGTTTCCGGCTGGTCTTCGGGGCAGCGGACAGGGAGGACGCGTCTCATACGGCATAGTGGGCGCCGTGCCGAGCGGACGTGTTCACAACCTCATCAACCTCGGAACCTTCGCGGTGCTGGGGACTGCCGCCCTGTACGTGCAGCGCGCGCAGTTGTGGCCCGATCCGACCTTCACCCTGACGCCCACTATGGCGCTCAATTTCACCTGGGCATTCATGGCGGGCACCTTCCTGCTTTCCCCCGACCTCGACCTCTCCGAAGGCCGGGTGGACAGCAAACGGCGCTGGGGGCCGCTGGGCTTCCTGTGGGTGCCGTATGGCCGGATGTTCAGCCACCGGGGGCTGTCGCATACCTGGATTGTGGGGCCGCTGACCCGGCTGCTTTACCTCGGCCTGATTGCCGGGGCCGTGTGGACGGTGCTCAAGTTCGCCCTGCCGCAGCTCGGGCTGGGCTGGCCGCGCTTGCCACAGCCGCTGCCGTACAAGGTGCTGCTTCCGGTGGCGGCGGGCTATTACCTCAGCCAGTGGCTGCACCTGCTGGCCGACGGCGTGTACCCCGACCACGACGTGCGGCACCTGCGACGGAAGTTGCGGGGGCGATAGGAGATAAAAAAAGCCCCTCCACTGACGGAGGGATTTTCGACCCTCTACCAAGGGGAGAGGGCCTTGCGAAGCAAGGGGTGACTCGCAGAGCTGCTTGCAGAGGGGTCTTCTTACTTCTGCTGCCCCGCTTCCCACTCTGCACGGCCCGCTTCGTCGAGCGCCCGGAAGTCCTCATCGGTCAGCGTAAGGGACGCGGCGGCCACGTTTTCTTCCAGGTGCTTCACCTTGCTGGTGCCGGGGATGGGCAACATGACCGGGCTGCGGCGCAGCACCCACGCCAGGGCCACCTGCGCGGGCGCGGCACCGAGGCGGGCGGCTGTTTCGGTCAGCACACTGCCCTCGGCGGCGAGCTTGCCCGAGGCGAGCGGATACCAGGGCAAAAAGCCGATGCCCTCGCGCCCGCAGTAGTCGAGCACCGCCTCGGACTTGCGGTTGGTCAGGTTGTAGAGGTTTTGCACGGTGGCGACGGGGAACACCTGCCGGGCGGCCTCGATTTCCTCCACGTTCACTTCGGAGAGGCCCACAAAACGAATCACGCCGTCGTCGAGCAGTTGCCGAATGGCGCCGAACTGTTCGTCACGCGGCACCTGGGGGTCAATGCGGTGCAGTTGCCACAGGTCGATGCGCTCCACCCCGAGGCGGCGGCGTGAGATTTGGGCCTGCTGAATGAGGTACTCGGGACGGCCACAGGGAGGCCAGACGTTGGGGCCGGTGCGGGTCAGGCCGCCCTTGGTCGCCACCACCAGACCGGGGTAGGGGTGCAGCGCCTCGCGGATGAGTTCCTCGCTGACCGCCGGGCCGTAGGAGTCGGCGGTGTCGATCAGGTTGACACCGAGGCCGGGCAGCGCCCGCAGGGTCGCCAGCGAGCCTTCGCGGTCGGCGGGGTCGCCCCACACGCCGTCGCCGGTCACGCGCATGGCGCCGTAGCCGAGGCGGTTGACCTCCAACTCGCCGCCGATGAGAAAGGTGCCGCTCGCTGCTGCGTTTGGAGACTGAGCGTTCGAGGTTTGGGTGTTCGGAGCTTGGGCCGGGGTGCCGTGGGTCATGCCCAGCAAGATAGGCGACAGGAAGGTGGCTGCACAGGAAGGGCACACAGGATTGTGAGGGGATAAAGAAAAGGGGGCCGCCCCTCTTGTCGGACGGCCCCCTTGACTTGTTGTGCGGCTCAGTTGCCGGAGGATGGCGGCTTGAGGCGGTCGGCCCCTTCCTGCGCCTGCTTGTAGCCGGGGGCGAGTTTGAGTGCCTTGTCGTAGTTTTCGCGGGCGCGCACGTTGTCGGCGGCCACACCGGGCACGCCGCGCTCGTAGGCGAGGCCAAGATAGTAGGCGTACTCAGCGGAGGTGCTGTTCAGGGCGACGGCGCGGGTCAGGTTGTCGCGGGCCGATTTCAGGTCGCTGCCGTCGAGGTCGAGCCGCCCGAGGTAATAGTAGAACTCGGGGTAGCGGAGGGGATCGAGCCGCACGGCCTGCGCGAGCTGGGTGCGGGCGGTGGTGCGGTCCCCGGCGAGGTAGCTGACCACGCCGTACTGCCCGGTGGCGTAGGCGTTGCCCGTCACCAGCCGCGAGGCCTGCGCTGCTTCCACACGCGCCGAGGTCAGGTTGCCGCTCAGGGCGAGCAGCTTGGCGTAGTAGGCGCGGTTGTAGGGGTCGCGCGGGTCGAGAATGACCGCCTGTTGCAGGGCGCTGACCGCCAGCGGCAGTTGCCCGGAGGCGGCGTACATGTCGCCGAGGTTGAACAGCAGCAGGCTGTTTTCAGGGTTGAGCGCACTTGCCTGCCGGAACGCCTCGATGGCCTGGGTGGGCTTGCCCTGAAGGCGGTAGACACTGCCGCGCTCATTGAGCAGCTTGCTCTGGGCGAGGGCGCGGTCGGCTTCGGGCAGCGCGGTGACGGCGGCCTCGGCCTGTTGCAGCACGGCGAGCGCAGCGTCGAGGTTGCCGGTCACGCTCGCCCGGTCCCCGCTGCCCATGTACTGCTGCTGGTATGCCTGCGAGAGCGCCACGTAGCCGCTCACGTTCTGCGGGTCCACCGTCGTCAGGCGGCGCAGGGTGTCCACGGCGGGCGCGTAGAGCCGCAGCCGCACCTGCGAGCGCCCCAGCCCCAGCAGCGCCTGGGTGTTGCGCGGGTCGAGTTCGGCGGCGGTGCGGAAGGCCACATACGCCTGGTCGAACTTGCCCTGGTCGTAGTACAGATTGCCCACGACGACGTAGTTGGCGGCGGGCGGACGAACGGCAGGCGCCGCCGGCTGAGCGGCTGGGGTCGCCGGGGCCGTCTGAGGAGCAGGGGCAGGCTGGGCAACAGGCGCGGGGGCCGGCGCAGGAGCCGCGTTCTGGGCGAGCGCACCGCCGAGGGCAGCGGCGCCCAGCAGGGCGAGGGTCAGGAAACGTTGCATGCAAAAACCTCCGAAGGAGCAGAACAGAAAAATCGGTCGGGAAACGCGGCGACCAGCGGCAACCGGCGAGAAGAACAAAGACCCAGGAAGAGGAGACGGAGAGGAGAAGCGGCGCGGTCTGTCTCGGCATGATACGGGGGCGGGCCGCGCCGGGCAGTGGGCCGCACCGCACATCTCACCGGCAGCCAGCATTGCCGGGCAGGGTGACGGTGGTCTGAAAGGCGGCGCGGCTATCCTGGCTGCATGACCCGGTCCCCTGCTCCCTCCTCCCCCACCCACCCCCGCCGCCTGGGCCTGACCGGCAGCATCGGCGCGGGCAAAAGCACGGTGGCCCGGTTGCTGCGCGAACGCGGCCTGACGGTGCTCGACGCCGACGCCGAGGCCCGCTGGGTGACCGAGCAGCCCGAGGTACTGACCGAACTCAACGAGGCTTTTCCCGGCGTGGTCACGGGCGGCACGCTGGACCGGGCGGGGCTGGCGGCGCGAGTGTTCAGCGACCCGGCGCAGGTCGCCCGCCTCAACGCCATCACCCACCCGCGCGTGCGGGCGAGGATGGAGGCGCTGGAAGCGGCGGCCACCGCGCGCGGCGAGCACTGGGTGGTGCAGGACATTCCCCTGCTGTTCGAGGGCGGTCTGGAACGGGGGATGGACGCCGTGCTGGTGGTAGACGCCCCACTGGAACTGCGGTTGGAACGCGCCCTGGCGCGGGGTGGCCTGACCCGCGAAGACATCCTCGCCCGCGACGCCCGGCAACTGAGCAGCGAGGAAAAACGGCGGCGGGCCACCATCGTCCTCGACAACAGTGGCCCGCTGGAAGCGCTGGAGGGGCAGTTAGACGCCGCCTTGCGCCAGTTGGAAATCACTTAAGGACGTTGCCCCTGTCATTGCAAAGTTCCGGTACAACACCGGAACCTCTCCATTCTCAGGGCAACGTCCTTCCTCCGTTTCTCGCTCCGCTCGGTTCATCTGGAGATGAACTGCGGCTTACTTGACCTGAATCTCCACCGAGTTCAGCACGTCGGCCTGGGCCCCGGCAATCGGCCCAGCGTTGTTGTAGTTGCGAGTCAGCTTGTTCACCGCGTCCATGCCGCTGTCCACCTGTCCGAAGATGGTGTAGCCGCCGTTGAGAAATTCGGTGGGGCCGAAGGTAATGAAGAACTGCGAACCGTTGGTGTCGGGGCCGGCGTTCGCCATCGCCAACACGCCCGCGCGGTTAAAGGTCAGGCTGCTGCGTTCGTTGGCGAACTGGTAACCGGGGCCGCCGGTGCCCCAACGGTCGCTGAGCGCGGTGTCGGCGCTCTGGGGGTCGCCGCCCTGCGCCATGAAGCCCTCAATGACGCGGTGAAAGCGGGTGCCGTCGTAGAAGTGGTTGAGCGCCAGGAACACGAAGTTGTTGACGGCGAGCGGCGCGGCCTTGGCGTCCAGGTTGACCGTCACGTCGCCCTTGGAGGTGTGCAACACGGCGCGGTAGCTCTTGCTCGTGTCGATGACCTGTTCGGCGGCGGTGAAGCTGGTGCGGCGCTCGGCACTGCGGGGGGCCAGGGTGGTCCAGCCGTCAGCGGTTGTGGCGGGGGCCGGAGTCGCCGCCGGGGTCTGAGTGACTGTCGCGGCGGTGGTCTGTGTGGCGGGCACTGGAGCGGGCGTGCTGGCCGAAGTTGCCGGGGCCGGAGTCGCGGCAGCCGGGGCCGCAGGCGTCTCGGTCACGGTCGTCATGGTTGTCTGCTCGGTGGTCGTGGCCGCCGTGGTCGTGCCTGGCGTGGTCGTCGTGACCGCCGTCGTGGTGCTGGTGGCTGGGGCCGCGCCGTTCACTTCGGCCACGATACCGGGGCCTTTGAGTGGCGGGTTGGGGGTCAGCATGGCGGTCTGGGTCGGGGCGCAGGCCACCAGGCCGAGGCCGAGCAGCGGGGTCAGCATCCATTTCTTCATGCCCTCAGCGTAAAAGCCGGGTCCGAGAGGGAGATGAAGGTCTATGTACCGAACGTTAGCCCTCGCCTGTTTAGCTCTCGGCTGTTGAACTCCTGCCTTTTTACCCTTCATCGAGCGGCAGGCTCGTCGTGTACTTCTCCTGTTTCACGACGATGGTGCTGTCGGTGTTCCGCACGCCGGGAATGGCGGCGAGCACGTCCACCAGAAAGCGCTGATAGGCGTCCAGATTGGGCACGCAGACCTTGAGCAGATAGTCGGTGTCGCCGAGGCACAGGTAGCACTCGAGCACCTCGGGCCGCGCCCGCATGTGTTCGGCGAAGTCCTGAAAGCCCTGTTTGGTCTGCTTGTCGAGCGTCACGCGCACCATCACCATCAGGTCGCGGTTGACGAGTTTGGGGTCGAGCAGCGCGACGTAGCGGTGGATGACGCCTTCTTCTTCGAGCCGCCGCACCCGCCTCAAGGTGGGCGCGGGCGTCAGGCCGATTTCGTCGGCCAGCTCGGTGTTGGCGATGCGGGCGTCGCGTTGCAGGATGGACAGGATCTGCCGGTCGGTGGGGTCGAGATCAGGGAAGGGGCGCGAGTTGGACATTTCGCCCTCAAAATACCCCGCCGGGCGCAACCGCGTTGCGAAAAAGGCCGCAAAGTTCTTGCTCGTGGCAATCGCCGTCAGGAGGGGCCCTGCTAGCATTGCGCGACTTCAAAACGATGATCGCCCCCGTTACAGACGGCGACGGGTGGGCCGTGAGGTGGCATATGCACGTAGGACTTCCCAAGGAAATCAAGGTCAAGGAAAACCGGGTGGCGCTCACCCCCGGCGGGGTAGCCACCCTGGTGCGGCGCGGGCACCGGGTGACGGTGGAGCGCGGCGCGGGTGCGGGCAGCGGCCTCCCCGACCAAGAGTACGAGCAGGCCGGAGCGACCCTGGGCAGCGCCGCCGACGCCTGGGGCGCCGAGATGGTGGTCAAGGTCAAGGAGCCGATAGAAAGCGAGTACGGCTACCTGCGCGACGACCTGCTGCTGTTTACCTACCTGCACCTCGCCGCCGACCGCCCGCTGACCGACGCGCTGATGCAGGCCGGGACGACGGCGGTGGCCTACGAAACGGTGCAACTGCCCGACGGCAGCCTGCCGCTGCTGACCCCCATGTCGGAGGTCGCCGGGCGCCTGAGCGTGCAGGCGGGGGCCTACCACCTGCAAAAGCCGGCGGGCGGGAAGGGCGTCCTGCTCGGCGGCGTTCCCGGCGTGACGCCCGGTCACGTGACCATCGTGGGCGGCGGCGTGGTCGGCACCAATGCTGCAAAAATGGCGATGGGCCTGGGCGCCAAAGTCACCATTCTGGACGTGTCGCACCGGCGCCTGACGTATCTGGACGACGTGTTTTTCGGGCGCCTGACCACCATGATGAGCAGCGAGGCAAACCTGCGTGCGCTGCTCCCGCAGACCGATTTGCTTATCGGCGCGGTGCTCATTCCGGGGGCTAAGGCTCCGAACCTCGTCACCCGCGACATGCTGGGGCTGCTGGAACCGGGCTCGGTCATCGCCGACGTCGCCATTGACCAGGGCGGCTGCGTGGAAACGATGCACCCCACCACCCACGACGAGCCGACCTACCTGGTGGACGACATCGTTCACTACGGCGTCGCCAACATGCCCGGCGCGGTGCCGCGCACCTCGACTTTCGCGCTGACGAACGCGACTTTTCCTTATGCCCTCGCGCTTGCTGAGCACGGCTTAGGCGCCCTCAAGCGTGACCCGGCGCTCGCTGCGGGCCTCAACACCCATCAGGGCAAAGTGACCTGCGCGGGTGTGGCCGACGCCTTCGGGCTGAGTGGGCAGGACGTGGAGGCGGTCCTGGCCTGAGCCTTCTGCCGCCCTGCCCCCGGCAGCTTTGCCACAATGCGGGGTATGGACCGCACCCTCGATATTGCCCACCAGATTGACCTCACCGGCTTTCCCGCTGGCGTCACCGTCACCCACGAGCAGGCATCAGAAGGCGTGTTGCTGCGGGCCGAGCAGGGCGGGCGTGGGCTGGAGCTGTGGCTCACCACCGACGCGATGAAGATGTACGGTCCTGGTCCCGCCGTGGCGATGGCGCTCAGCCACCTCAAGCAGGCGGTGGAGGCAGGGTTGCCGGAGAAGGAGGACGGGGCTTATCACCGGGCGGTGTTTTTGGGAGATTGAGTCGATTAGGAACGCTCTCTTCGGAAAAGACGCTGGTCTGGACGCCCCCTCACCCCTGCCTTCGGCAGGCCCTCTCCCGCGAGGGGAGAGGGTCAAAAGCTAACAACAGCCTTCCCCAGTGATACGGGGAGGCTGTTTCACCTTTAAATACAAATACTCAGCCCTGACGGTTCTGATCCTGCCCACCCTTCATCGCTGCGTCCTGGCGGGCCTTTTCCGCGCTGGCCTGGATTTCCTTCGCCACTTTTTCGGCGTTGGCGCGGGTCAGGTCGGCGAATTGGCGGACCTGCTGGCGGGTTTCGCTGGTGGCGTCCTTGAGCTGGGCGTCCATGGCGGTCAGGCCGGCCTCGTACTGCTTTTTGGTGGCGTCGGCGCGGGCGCGGGCCTCGGCAGCGGCGGCGCGGTGGGAGGCGTTTTCGGTCTCGTCCTCTCCCACTCGCGCGGCGAGGTCGTGCGACAGCGCGCGGGCACGCTCGACCAGTTCGTCGGCGCTCTGGCGGGCGATTTCGACCATGTCGTCGAACAGCTTGCGGGGGTCCGGCTTGGGGTCGGTCATGGTCCCAGCATGAACTGTCGGCGCAGGGCAGGCGGTGAAAGCGGCTTGAGGCTTTGCAAGGAAAAGCGGAGTAGGCCGGGGCGGGGGCCGCTATCCTCCCCCGCGTGACGCTCTTTGACCCGCCTGCTCCCCTCGCCGAACGCCTGCGCCCGCGCACCGTGGCCGAGGTGGCCGGGCAGTCGCACCTGCTCGGGGCCGGCAAGCCGCTGACGCGCGTGCTGCAAAGTGGCCGCCTGGGGTCGCTGATTTTGTGGGGGCCGCCCGGCGTGGGCAAAACGACGCTGGCGCGGCTGCTCGCGGGCGAAGTCGGCGCGCACTTCATCGCGCTTTCGGCGGTGTCGGCGGGCGTGAAGGACGTGCGCGACGCGGTAGCCGAGGCCGAGCGTGAACAGGCGCGGGGCCGGCGCACGGTGCTGTTTCTGGACGAGATTCACCGCTTCAACAAGGCTCAGCAAGACGCCCTGCTGCCCCACGTGGAGTCGGGGCTGCTCACCCTGATTGGCGCGACCACCGAGAACCCAAGTTTCGAGGTCAACCCGGCGCTGCGCTCACGGGCCCGGACGCTGGTGCTCGAAGCGCTCTCGCCGGAGGACGTGCTCGCCCTGCTGCGCCGCGCCCTGAGCGACGAGCGCGGGCTGCCGGGGGTGGAGGCGGAGGACAGCGCCTTGGAACTGCTCGCCCGTCTTGCCGAAGGCGACGCCCGCCGCGCCCTGAGTACGCTCGAAGTCGCCGCCACCCTCGCCAATCCGGTGACCGAGGAAGCCGTGACCGAGGCGTTCGGACGTCACCTGCCGGCGATGGACAAGAACGGCGAGGACTTCTACAACCTGATTTCGGCGCTGCACAAGTCGGTGCGGGCCTCGCACCCCGACGCGGCGCTGTACTGGCTGGCGCGAATGCTTCAGGGTGGCGCCGACCCGCACTACGTCGCTCGGCGCATCGTCCGCATGGCGTCGGAGGACATCGGGCTGGCCGACCCGCAAGCACTCCGGCTGACCATCGCGGCGCGCGACAGCATGGAATTTCTGGGCAGTCCCGAAGGCGACCTCGCGCTGGCGCAGGCAGTGGTGTACCTCGCCCTCGCGCCCAAGAGCAACAGCGTGTACGTGGCCTGGAAAAAGACTGTGCGCGCCGTGCAGGAAGGCGAATCGCTGCCCGTGCCGCTGCACCTGCGCAACGCGCCCACCGCGCTGATGAAAGGGCAGGGCTATGGCCGGGGCTACGCCTACTATTTCGACGACCCGGCAGGCTCCTTCGAGCAAAATTACCTGCCCGACGGCGTGCAGCTCGACCTCTATCAACCGACCGGCGAAGGTTGGGAAGCCCGCATGACCGAGCGCTGGCGCAAGCTGATGACGGCGCACGGCGAGCTGGCGCCAGAAGCAGAAGAGCAGAGCGCGGAGAACTGAAAAACCCCACCTCGGCGGGTGGGGTGGGCAATGAAAAGCGCTTCAGCGTTGCTGCGGACGCTTGGTCACGTCGGTGCCGAGCACGCTTTCGGGGGTCTGGTCGGCCTGCTTGGCCTTTTCGGCCATGCCGGTGTCCTGAATGCCCTTGATGTCGCTCAGGTCATTCGTGTCCTTGCTGCCACCTTCAGGGCTGCGCTCAGCGGGGGGCATGGCTTTGGCGTCGTCACTCATGTCGGACCTCCTGTGTTGGGATGCCCCCAGGGTAAGGGCGCCGCCTGCGCCTGCCGTGAACTGGGCGTTAAGGCCCTTGCTGTTCGCGCGCTGTCCCTCCCCGCATTGCCGCGTTGTAGGCGCCCGAACCCCCGCGCGGAATGCTGATGGTCTGGAAGTCGGCCCCGCGCAGGGTCTTGACCAGGAAGATGAGCTGGAAGACGTGCCCGCTGGCGTGCAGGGCGGCCCGCTCCACCGCGCCGAGGACGGTGTGGGCCTCACCGCGAATGGTCAGGGTCTGCGTCAGGTCGTCCGGGCGCAGGTGGTCGAGCGCGTCCAGAAACACCTGCCAGCCCTCGTCCCAACAGGTCAAGAGGTCGGCGGCGCTCAGGTGCGCGTCCTCGAATTCGGCGTCACGGTCACGGCCCGGCGTTTCGCCTTCCACCCCTTCCCGGTAGCCACTTTGCAGGCCGCCCCAGCGCGAGCGCAGGTTGCCCGCGAGATGCTGCACGATGACGGCAGCGGAGTTGCCGCCCGGCGCAAGGACCGTGTGCCAGGCGTCGTCCGGCAACTGTGCCAGCGCCCGGTCCCCGAGCTGCCGGGTGCCGCGAAGCCGCTCCCGAAGTTCGGAAAGGTAAAGGGCCGCCACGTCGCTCATGGTCCGATGATACGGGCCTACCAGCGCACGTTCAGGCTGACGCTGCCGTCTACCCGGTCCTGCGCCGGATTGAAGCTCAGGCCCGCGCTCACCCCCAGGCTGGGCGCGAAGATGGACGTGGGGACCAGCGACACCGAGTAGCCCAGGCTGGTGCGTCCATCGAAAGGGTTGTACCCCAATGACGCGCTCTGGTTGACCGCTTTGGGCGGGCGCACGTCGTAGGTCGCCTGGGCGATGACGGTGCCTTCGCGGTTCAGGATGTCCACTGTGCCCGCGTGCGCCGCCATCACCACGAAGCTGACGCTCTGGGCCGCGTAGGCGCTGAGCTGCACGCGCCCGTCCGCCGGGCCGCGAAAGACCGTCCGGGGGTCGCGGGGGCGCAAGATGACCTCGGTGCTGACCTCGCTGAGCAGGCTGAACGACAGGTTGGCGGCAGTGTACCCGCGCTGAAGGTACTGCTCGGCGCGGGCGGGCTGCACCAGCACCCGGCGGGCGAGTTCAGCGCGGGGCGGGGGCGCGGCGCCCGGCGTGATGGTCACGGCCGGCGCGACGAGCTGCGCCTGTCCCGACCCTCCCAGCGCGAGAAACAGAACAAGCGGGCGCAGGCCGCAGCCCGCCCGCCTGTTCCAGCGTTGCCGCTTAGAAGCTGCTGCCACTGCTCGACGTGTTGTTCATGTTGGCGGTGGCGCTGACATCGAAGACCACCTGGACGGTCTGCCCGGCCTGCGCCGCGTCGGTGGAGTTGTCGAAGGTCAGGGTGAAGGTGAGGGTCGCGTCCTCGCCGGGCTTGATGGTCGCCGTGGTGGACACGCCCGAGACCTTCAGGTGCGCCGCGCCCGTGCCGCTGGGGGCCTGGGCGACCGCGCTCACGTTGATGTCACGGTCGGTGGTGTTGGTCACGGGAATGGAGAGCGTGAAGCTGTTGCCGGGGCGAATCTGCTCGGCGCTGAGCGTGACGGTGGTGCTGGGCACGCTGAAGCTGACGGCCTGGGCATAGGTGCCGTCGGCGCTCAGGCTCAGGGTAGCGTTGTCGTAGTCGGTCTGGGTGCTGCTCGTCCCCGCCAGGGCGGGGGCCCCGAGGCTGAGCAGGGCGGCGATGACGAGGGCAGACTTTCTGGTATTGAACATGAGAACTCCTGAAAGCGGCAGGGGCCGCGAAATAAGGGCCAGACGCCTGGAACAGCTCCGGGGCCAGACACCAACGAAAAGCCGGTCGCACCACTTGCTCCTCCCGTCCGAGGTGCCCGAATTACAGGGCGGGATTCATCGCGTCTCTTCGACAGAAGTTCCTGGGGTGAATCTGTGCGAAGTGAAGCGAGTCTAAAGTGGGATCTCTGACAGAACTCTTAAGGCGTCTTAATGCGCCCTGATTCTTTCCAACAGCGCCGTATTCCGCGCTTCACGCTGCCGGGCCGCCGCAATCTGCCATGCCGAGGCCGACCCGGCTGAAAAAAAGCGGTCTCTGGCGCGGGTGAGCGCCGTGTACACCAGATTGCGCGAGAGCATCGGCATGTGCGCCTCGTGCAGCACGCCGAGCACCGTGCCCCATTCGCTGCCCTGGGCGCGGTGAACGGTCAGCGCGTAGCCGAGTTGCAGGTTGAACAGTTCGGCGCCGGTCAGTTCCACCACGTTGCCGTCGAAATCCACCGTCAGCCGCGCGCCCTCGGCCTTGAGGACCATGCCGAGCGTGCCGTTGAAAATCTCGTTGTTGTAGTCGTTTTTGGTCTGCACCACCGTGTCGCCGGGCCGCGCCTCGCCCTCGGCTATCCGCACGCCGCCCTCGCCGGGGTTGAACAGCGCCTGCAAGTGGTAATTGAGGTGGTCCATGCCCAGCGGCCCTTTACGCATCGGCGTGAGCACCTGCACCGCGCCGGGGCCGCCGAGTTCGCGCACCATCAGCGCCACGCGCCGGGCGCCGCCGTCAGGCTCGATTTCGGTGAGATTGAGCCGTTTGTCGCCCCACGCCGGGGCCTCGCCGTGCAGCAGGCCATGCGCCGCCTGAATAATGGGGTTCTTGGCCGCCTGACGGTAGACCTGCGTGAGCTTGATGGTGGGGGCCGCCTGCGCGAGCGCGAGCAGCGGCAGCCCGGCGTCCACTGGCGGCAACTGGTCGGTGTCGCCCACGAGCAGCACCCGCGCCCCCGGCGGCACGGCGGCGAGCAGCGAGAGCATCAGCGCGTCGCCCATCATGCTCACCTCGTCCACGATCAGGAGGTCATACGGCGCGGGTTCGAGGTGGTTGTGCCGGAAGCCCTGCGGCCCGTAGCCGAGCAGCCGGTGAACGGTACTGGCGGTGCGGCCCGTCACCTCACCCAGCCGCCGCGCCGCCTTGCCGGTCGGGGCGCAGAGGCCGACTTCCAGCCCCAGCGACTCGGCGAGGTCAGCGACCGCCTTCGTCGTCGTGCTTTTGCCGGTGCCGGGGCCGCCGGTCAGGACGACCAGCCGGTGCCCCGCGAGCTGGTCCAGCACGCTCGCCTGCTCTTCCGAGAGGCCCTTGCGAGCCTTTTTCGGAACGGCCCAGTCGTCGTTGCCCGCGCCGTCGGCAGGCGGGGTGGCGAGCAGCGTGCGAATCAGGCTCGCCAGCTTTTTCTCGGCGCGCAGGACGTGGGGCAGGTAAATGCGGCCCTCGCCGGTAGCGGCGGCTTCTGCGGCAAAGAGCGGCGAATCGTCTTCCGAGAGCCGCCCGAGTTCCACCGCCGTTTCCACCGCCAGTCGCGCCTGCCCCGGCGTGACGCGGGTGTAGTGGACCACGCCTTTTTCGGCCCGCGAGCGCGGCAGGAAGCTGTGCCCGGCCTGCGTCCCGGCGAGTTGCAGCGCGTACACGGCGGCGGCGGTCAGGCGGCGGGGGTCGTCGAGCGCGCCGCCGCGGGCCTGCCAGAGCTTGTCGGCGGTCAGAAAGCCGATGCCCTCGACTTCGGTCAGCGTAAAGAGGTCTTTTTCCAGCCGGTCGAGCGCGTCGGCCCCGAAATGTTTGACCGCCCGCTGCGCCTGATTGATGGTCAGCCCGAGGCCCTGCAAGCCCGCGAGCAGCCGCCGCTCCAGCCCCTGCTGGCTCCAACTGCTCACCATCTTGTGCAGGGTGGACTCGGTGATACCGGGCACCTGCAAGAACTTCTGTGGGTCGTCTTCGAGCAGGTCGAAGGCCGCCGCGCCGAAGGTCTTGGCGATGCGCCCCGCCAGCACTTTGCCCACGCCGCCCACCCGCGCCTCGAAGTAAGCCGCCACGCCCTCCTCGGACAGGTCGGCGGGCATGGCTTCCAGCACCATGTTGACCACCCGGTACTGGTAGCCGTACTCGCGGTGCTCTTCCATCAGCACCTCGGCGCTGAAGGTGTCGCCCACGTCGAGCGGCGGCATGACGCCAATCACGGTGGCGTCGGGGTCCTCGCCCTGCTCGTTGCGCAGCGTGGCACTCATGACGGTAAAGCCGGTGTCGGAGCGGAAACGGACTTTGTTGACCCCCCCGGAGACTCGAAACGGCTCGGCAGGCAGGGCAGCAGACATGCCAGGCAGGATAGCGCGGAAGGTGGATTATGTCATCAGCGTAATTAGGAAGATGGCGGTGCAGGCACGGGCGGCTGTGGCCTCCGGGTTTTCCCTCGTGTCTGCCTGGACCGAGTTAAGTCACGGGCCAATCGCATCAGAATTCGTGGCATTTTCCTGAGAACCTGACACAAAGACACGGCATACTGAACGCGAGGATAAATTGTGATTGCCGTTACGACCGAATCCACTGCTGACATTTTGCCCCTTCAGTTGGGGTACAGCGGCATCCACCTTTTACCCGTGCCCCTTGGACACCAGGGGCAGGTCTACTCCGAGCGAGAGTTGCCACCGGACCAACTCGTCAACCTGATCCGCACGACGGGCGAACCGGCCCGCACCCTGGCGATTGACGATGAGGTGGTGGCGCGGACGTTCGAGGCGGCTTTGCAGGGCTCAAAGTCGGGACGGCTGGTGCATGTGGCTTCGGGCAGCCGCTTTACCCCGCACTTTGAAGTTGCGGCGCGGGTGGCGGGGCAGTTCGGGGTGCGGGTGCAGGTGATCGACGGCGGGACGGTGAGTTACGCGCTCGGGGTTCAGGCGCTGCACGCCGCGCACCTCGCCGATCAGGGGGCGGACTTCGGGCAGATCGCCCGGGCGCTGGCCGAGTTGCGGGAACGAACGCTGCTGACATTCGCGGTGGAGAGCCTCGATTTTCTGCGGGTCAATGGGCGCATCGGCAATGTCGCCGCCTTTATCGGCAACTGGCTCGGCCTGCGGCCCCTGCTGGCGGTGGAGGCGGGCGAGGTGGTGAGCAAGGCCCGGGTGCGCGGTCAGGCCGCCGCCGTTCGCACGCTGCTGAGTGCCACCCACCAGTTTCAGCACCAGACCGGCGAGACGCTGCGGCTGTACTGCGGGCACACCATCGGGGGCGAAGGGGCGGCCGAGCAGTTGCAGGGGCAGCTTCAGGCCGTTTACAGGGACCTGCCCGCCCCACTGCACCCGCTCGGCAGCGGCCTGACCGCCAACGTGGGCCCCGGCGTGGTGGCGGTCCTCGCCTTTCCGCGCCGCTTCGGGTTGGGGCACGCCTGAGCCGTGGGTTCTGGCCCGGTGGTCTGGCCCGGTGGCCCGTCTGGTGGGGAAATGGGATGGGGACGGGAACGCCGGGTGCGTACTGACCCCTGCCGCCCACGTGGAGACCGAGGGATGAAGGACGCGCTGACCGCCACGACGCGCCAGAGCGTAAAACAGGCGCACCACAAACTGACGCGGCTGCTCGGGGCGGGACTCGTCGAGGTCGGCGGCGAGAGAAAGCGCGGTGGGCGGGCCGTCAAGGTCTACCGCGCCGCCGCGCAGGAGTAGCGCGTTCCCTTTGCCCTGACCAACGGTGGCGGTTCCAGAGCTGGCCGGAGGTGGGGGTCATGCCGCACAGTTTGGGCCGGGGACTACTTCGCGCAGGAGGGGGCAGCGTGGAGTGGCCCCCGCGCCGCGTCCCGACTTGCGGCGCCTTATACGGGTTCGAACTCTACTTCGCGCATCCAGAAAAAGCGCCCGAACGCGCTTCGCTTCTTTCGAACCCGTCTCTTCTTCTCCTCGCTTCGCTCGGAAAAATAGATTTTATGGGAAATCTATTCTTCGAAGGCATATTACTGCCCTGCTTGTGCTTCGCCCTCTTCCCCGAAGGCGAGCGAAATCGCCAGCATGTCGTCAAAGCCGCGCTGGGCTTCTTCGCGGTCGCCGCGCTCGATGCCGTCCACGATGCGCTCGTGGGTGGCGAGGTTGTCGGCGAGCTGCCCGGTGGCCTGCAGGTGGGCGATGCTGCGCCGCAGCTGCTCCATCAGCGGGCGCTGAATGGCCCGCATCAGCCGGGTGACCACGCGGTTGCCCGCCACCTCGGAGAGCAGCAGGTGAAGCTGCATGTCGGCCTCGGCGTAGGCGCCTGCGCTCCCCATCACGGCCCGCATTGCCTCCACCGCGCCGCGCAGATCGCTGACCTGTGCGGGGGTGGCGCGGGCGACCGCCTGAGCGATGGTGAAGGCTTCCAGCATCCGCCGGGCCTGCATCAGCTCCTCGAATTCCTGCTCGTCGCCCACCGCCCCGAGCCAACCGTCGAAGGTGGGCACGGCGCCGCCCACGCTGCGGACCACCGTGCCGCGCCCGGGCCGGGCGTCCACCAGCCCCGCCGCCGAGAGCACGCTGATCGCCTCGCGCACCCCGGCGAGGCTGGTGCCGAACTGCTGCGCGAGTTCGCGCTGGCCCGGCAGGCGGTCGCCGGGTTTGAAGGTGCCGTCGTTGATGAGCTGCTGCAACTTCTCGGCAATGTCGGCCCCGATGGAGCGGCGCTTTTGCAGCGGGCGAATGGCAGGCGGCGTGCGAACAGACATGAAGCCTCAGTGTAGCCCCGGCAGGACAGGGACGAAACAACCCCCTGCGTCCCCCTTTTTGGACCTGATCCAAACATTGTTCAGAACAATTGACATTTAGGACATTCGCCCCCTAAGCTCAGCACACTTTCACAAAGTTCAGGAGAGGCGGCCACCGCTCAGCCGCTCGGGAGGAAGAGATGGAACAAGCCGCGTCGGTCTGGACGCAGAATTACGCGCCTATCGGGGGAAGCATCTGGCTGTCCACCCTGGTCGCACTGATTCCAGTCGTTTTCTTTTTTGTCGCTCTGGTGGGCCTGCGCCTCAAGGGGTACGTGGCGGGCGCCATCACGGTGCTGCTCGCCTTTCTGGTGGCGGTGCTCGGGTACGGGATGCCGCTCGCCAAGGCGATTTGGGCCACCCTCTACGGCTTCGGCTACGGGCTGTGGCCGATTGCGTGGATTATTGTCGCTGCCGTGTTTCTGTACAAAGTGGCGGTCAAGACCGGGCAGTTTGAGGTGATTCGCCAGTCGGTGCTGAGCATCACCGAAGACCAGCGCCTGCTCGTGGTGCTCATCGGCTTTTGCTTCGGCGCGTTTCTGGAAGGGGCCGCCGGCTTCGGTGCGCCGGTGGCGATTACGGCGGCGCTGCTGGTCGGCCTGGGCCTCAACCCCCTGTACGCCGCTGGCCTGTGCCTGATTGCCAACACCGCGCCCGTCGCGTTTGGGGCGCTCGGCATTCCGATTACGGTGGCGGGCAGCCTGACCGGGATTCCGGCGCACACCATCGGGGCCATCGCCGGGCGGCAGTTGCCGCTGCTGGCCTGCTTCGTGCCGTTTTTCATGGTCTACCTGATGGACTCCGGCAAGGGCGGGGCCAAAGCGGGCATGAAGGGCGTGCGTGACTTGTGGCCCGCGCTGCTGGTCGCCGGGCTGTCCTTCGCCGTCACGCAGTACTTCACCTCCAACCACCTCGGGCCGGAACTGCCCGACATCACCTCGGCACTCGTCAGCCTGCTCGCCACCGCCGGGTTCCTGAAGGTGTGGAAACCCGCCGAGATTCAGCCTATTCCTGCACCTCAGACGGTGGGCGCGGCGTACCGCCCGGTGATGCCCACCATGACGGCTGGCAGCGTGCTCAAGGCGTGGTCGCCCTTTTTGCTGCTCACCCTGTTCGTGGTGATGTGGAGCTTGCCCGCGTTCAAAGCGCTCTTTGACCTCAAGACGCACGGCGCACTCTCGGGCATGGTACTGCACTGGGACGTGCCCACGCTGCACAACCAGGTGATGAAGGTCGCGCCCATCGTGGCCGAACCGACGCCCTACGCCGCGAGCTACAAGCTGGACTGGTTTTCGGGCACTGGCACCGGCATTTTCCTCGCCGCGCTCATCAGCATGGCGGTGCTGGGCATGAAGCCGCGTGAGGGCGTGCAGACCTTCGTGGAGACACTGAAGGAACTCGCCTACCCCATCCTCAGCATCATGTTCGTGCTGGGTTTCGCCTACATCGCCAACTACTCCGGCCAGAGCGCGACGATGGCGCTGGCCCTCGCGCAGACCGGGCACCTGTTCCCGCTGTTCTCGCCGGTGCTCGGCTGGCTCGGCGTGTTCCTGACCGGCTCGGACACTTCGTCCAACGCGCTCTTTAGCGGCCTGCAACAAGTCACCGCGCAGCAAATCGGCGTCAACCCCGCGCTGACGGTCGCCGCCAACACCACCGGGGGCGTGACCGGCAAGATGATTTCGCCCCAGAGCATCGCGGTGGCCTGCGCCGCCGTGGGCCTGGTCGGGCGCGAAAGCGAACTGCTGCGCTTTACGGTCAAAAAGAGCCTCGGCTTCCTGGCGGTCATCATGGTCATCACGTACTTGCAGGCGTATGTGGTGCCGGGGATGATTCCCAGGTAAGAGGTAGGGTGGGGGCGTCGGGAGTGAGGCACACTCCCCCCGCCTCCTTCGTTTTTTATGCCACCGCTCTCTCAAAAGGAGACGACACATGCAAATCGATTTGTTTCTCACTTGCGTCAACGACGCTCTTTTTCCGGGCACCGGACAGGCGACGGTCAAACTGCTCGAGCGCCTGGGCCACGAGGTCCGGTTTAACCCCTGCCAGACCTGCTGCGGGCAAATGCACCTGAACACCGGCTACGCGGGCGACGCGCTGGACCTCGCCCGCAAATTCGTGCGTGACTTCAGGGACTCCGAAGTTGTGGTCACGCCCAGCGGCTCCTGCGCGGCGATGGTGCGCGAGCTGTACCCGGAGGCGGCGAAGTGGGCCGGGGACGAGGAGCTGCTGCGGGACGTGGAAGCGCTGGCCCCCCGCGTCTACGAACTCTCCGAGTTTCTGGTGAACAAGCTCGGCGTGACCGACGTGGGCGCGTACTACCCGCACCGCGTGACCTACCACCCCACCTGCCACGCCATGCGCTCGCTGCGGGTGGGCGACGCGCCGCTGAAGCTGCTGCAAAACGTACGCGGCATGACGCTGGTGGAACTTGAGGGCGCGAACGAATGCTGCGGCTTCGGCGGCACCTTCGCAGTCAAAAACCCCGACGTGAGCGCGGCGATGCTGACCGACAAGGCCCGGCACATCATGGACACGGGGGCCGAAGCCTGCACCGCCGGGGACAATTCCTGCCTGCTGCACATCGGCGGAGGGCTGCACCGCCTCCGCAGCGGCACCCGCACCGTGCATCTGGCGGAGATTCTGGCGAGTACGGAAGGGGCGGTGTTCGCGTGAGCAACCACGGAGGACTTCACCCCGCCCAGCCCTTTCCCAAAGCCGCCCGCGAGCAGGTGCTCAAGGCCCAACTGCGCGCCAACCTCCGCAAAGTCACCTACACCATCCGCGACAAACGGGCGAACGTGGTGGCCGAGCTGCCGCACTGGGAGGGGCTGCGTGACCTCGGCGCGGCGACCAAAAATGCCAGCCTCGCGCAGCTTTCCGACCGGCTGCTGGAGCTGGAAAAGAGCGTCAAGGCACGCGGCGGCCAGGTGCACTGGGCACGGGACGCGAAAGAAGCCCGCGACATCGTGGCCCGGATTGCCAAAGCGCACGCGGTGGACGAGCTGATTAAAGTCAAGTCCATCACGTCCGACGAAATCGAACTCAACAAGGCGCTGGAAGAAAAGGGCATCCACGCGATTGAAACCGACCTCGCGGAACTCATCGTGCAACTGTCCAACGACCGGCCCAGTCACATCCTGGTGCCCGCCATCCACCGCAACCGGGCCGAGATTCAGGCGCTGTTCAATGCCGAGTTGCCCGGCGAAGGCAGCCTGCCCGACACCCCGGCGGAACTGGCCGGGGCCGCCCGGCGTTACCTGCGCCACAAGTTCCTGACGACCAAAATGGCCGTGTCGGGCGCCAACTTCGCCATCGCCGAAACCGGGACGGTGTGCGTGGTGGAATCGGAAGGCAACGGGCGCATGTGCCTGACGATGCCGGAGGTGCTCGTCAGCATCATGGGCATCGAGAAGGTGCTGGAGAAGGTGGAAGACATCAGTGTCTTCATGGAACTGCTCCCGCGCAGCTCCACCGCCGAGCGCATGAACCCCTACAACTCGTTCTGGAGCGGCGTGACCCCCGGCGACGGCCCGCAGGAGTTTCACCTCGTGCTGCTCGACAACGGGCGCACGAACGTCCTCGCCGACGAGTTCGGGCGCCAGACGCTGCGCTGTATCCGCTGCTCGGCCTGCCTGAACGTCTGCCCCGTCTACGAACGGGCGGGCGGGCACGCCTACGGCTCGGTGTATCCCGGCCCCATCGGCGCGATTCTGACGCCGCAACTGCTCGGGATGCACGATGCCAACGCCAACACGCTGCCCGGCGCGTCCAGCCTGTGCGGGGCGTGTTACGACGTGTGCCCGGTCAAAATCAACATCCCGCAGGTCCTGATTTACCTCCGCACCCAGGCCAATCTGCAAAAGGGCCTCACCACCGAGGGCCTCGCCATGCAGACCATGAAATTCGTGATGTCCGAGGGCTGGCGCTTTGAAGGGGCGCTGAAACTCGCCCGCGTGGGGCAGGGGCCACTCGTCCACGGCGACGCCATCACCGCGCTGCCGGGAATGCTCGCCGGCTGGACGCAGGCGCGGGACCTGCGGCCCTTCCCCAAAGAGGGCTTCCGCGAGTGGTGGAAGCACCGAGGAGCAACGCAGGCCGCGCCCCCGGCGGTCGTGCAAAAGGCCGCCGAAGGCCCCAACCCGCCGCAAAAGGACGAAGGCGGCCAGTTCAGCGCGGAGCCTTCGCGGGAGGACACGCTATGACCACCATTCCATCCACCGCCGAAGCCAAGCTGGAGATGCTGACCACCATCAACCGCGCTATTGCCGGGTCCCGGCCCGAGGCGTTGCCACCCTACCCGGTGCCCGCGCCGCTGAGCCGGGCCGAGATTCTGCACCAGTTCGAGGACCGGATTCTGGACTACGGGGCGGCCTACACGCACGTTTCCGCCGCCGAGTTGCCGGGGGCGATTGCCAAAGCTCTTGGGAACGCTCGCCGCGTCATCGTTCCGGCAGGCATTCCCGCGCCGTGGCTCACCGTCGGCATGGACGTGCTGCGCGACGAGCCGCCGCTGTCCCATGCCGAACTCGACCGGGCCGACGCCGTGCTGACCGGGTGCGCCGTCGCCATCAGCGAGACAGGCACCATCATCCTCGACCACCGCGCGGACCAAGGCCGCCGGGCGCTGTCACTCATTCCCGACTTCCACATCTGCGTGGTGCGTGAGGACCAGATCGTGCAGACCGTCCGTGAGGGCGTGGAGGCCGTCGCCGCCAGCGTCCGCGAGGGCCGCCCGCTCACCTGGCTTTCGGGGGGGAGTGCCACCAGCGACATCGAACTCGTGCGCGTGGAAGGCGTTCACGGGCCGCGCCGCTTGCAGGTGATCGTCGTCGGCTGAATCATCGTCGGCTGAGCGGTCCCTGGCGGGCACCTCCCCTCCCCTGTTGCCACGCGGTGACGGGGGGCTTTTTTTATCCAAACGAAAGCCGTCTGTCCAGTCAAACCGTACACCTGAGCCAAAAACCGGGCCACAGATGAGCAGATGCAGCGTAAAACCCGTTAAGATCGTCCTATTTGACTCCCAGGAGGATCAACAATGACCGGTGAATCTTCACCCCACCGGCCCCGGCACATCGTCGTGATGGGCGTGTCGGGGTCGGGCAAAAGTACGGTGGCGCGGGCGCTGGCGGAGCGGCTGGGCTGGGCCTTTGCCGAGGCCGACAAGTTTCACCCGCCCGAAAACGTCGCCAAGATGCAGGGCGGCACCCCGCTGACCGACGAGGACCGCTGGCCGTGGCTGCGGGCGATCCGGGACTGGCTGACGCAGGAAGCGCAGGCCGGGCACAGCACGGTCGTGACCTGCTCGGCGCTGCGGCGGAGCTACCGCGACGTGCTGCGGGAGGCGGCAGGTGAGGTGCGGTTCGTTCACCTGACAGGCACCCGCGACCTGCTGGCCGAGCGCATGGGCCACCGCCAGGGCCACTTCATGCCCGCCAGCCTGCTCGACTCGCAACTGGCGACGCTGGAAGTGCCGGGACCGGACGAACACGCCCTCACCCTCAATATCGGCGCCGCGCCGGACGAGCTGGTGCGGGAGGTGCTCGCCGGGTTGCAGCTCGGCTCAACCGCTTCCCTCTCAAGCAGGCCGGGACGAGACTGATACGGTTCTGAACTCTATTCCGCCCATCCCCACACAGCACCTCAAGTGGGCTCTGCGGCGCAGCCCCACACCACACGTCCGTTCGGAACAGGACAACTGCTCGGCTCCGCGCTGGGGTGGGCGGTGGAGAGCGGCCCAGTTCTCTTTCCCGGCCCGTTTCTTTCCCGGCCCGAACTCCGGTTACGCTGTGCCGATGTTGCGTTCGCTGCTGTGGGTGCCGGGTCTGGTCCTGGTCGGGATAGTGGTTCACGACCTGCTCAAGGTCACGGTGCAGGGCGGCGACGGCACTCTCAGCCAGACGGTGCACCAGCGGGTGTACCAGCTTCTGCACGCGCTGGCGCGGCGCACCGGCAACCGAATCGTGCTCGCCTGGGCCGCGCCCACCATAATCGTCTCGGCGCTGCTCACGTGGACGCTGGGGCTGTGGCTGGGCTGGACGCTGGTGTTCTGGTCCTCGCCGGGCAGCGTGGTGGGCGCCGACAGCGAGTCCCCGGCCACCTTCTGGAGCGTCGTGTACTACGTCGGCTACACCATCAGCACGCTGGGGCTGGGCGACCTCAAGACGACGGCGACGCCCTGGCGAATGCTGACCAGCGTGGCGGCGCTCAGCGGGTTCGTCAACCTGACCTTCGCCATCACCTTCGTCGTCCCGGTGGCCGAGGCCCGGCTTGAGCGGCGCGAACTGGCGCGGCTGCTGCGGCGCTCGGGACCGGACGCGCAGGCGCTCGTCATCGGGGCGCTTCAGGACCACCCCGACGGCCTGCAAAGCCTGATTTCGGGGCTGCACCAGACGCTCAACACCCTGGAAACCAAGCACGACCACGCCCACTACCTCCACCGCTTTCATGACCGGACAGCCTTAGAAAGCCTGTCGCTCGCCCTGCCCGCGCTCGGCGAGGCGCTGCTGCTCATCGAGTGCGCCCTGCCCGGCCCGCCGCCGCCCGGCCTCAAGCTCAGCCGGACGCTGGTGGACAGCCTGGTGCGCGGGCACGCGAAAAACTGCCCTTCTCCCCTGCCCGCCGCGCCCCCGCCGCCTTCGCTCGCGCCGCTGCACGACGCCGGCATCGCCACCGTGAGTGAGGCTGAGTTCACCGCCTGCCTCGCGCAGCACGCCGAGCACCGCCAGTTCCTGCGGGCGATGGTGGAAGAAGGGCTGTGGAGCTGGGCGCAGGTGGCGCGGACGGCTGGGGAAGGAGCCGCCTGAACCACCACCGCCTTCTTCGCGGGCTTCCTCGCGCTCTACGTCATCGGGATTCTGAGCGAGGGGGCGGCGTAAGCAGCCGCTCGGCCAGCGCCGCCTGCTCTTCTGCGCTGAAGCCGTAGGCGGCGAGATAAGCGCCCACTCCGCCCCACTGTTCATCCAGATGGCCCAGCGCCGCGAGGATGTCTTCTGTCCGAGTGTGGGAAAAAGGCTCCAGCGCCGCCCACTGCTCGGGCGTTTTATGCTTCCGCCGAGCAGCGTAGAAATCAGTCAATTCTTCCCCCGTTTGGGCGTAGTCCTCCGCAATCTGCTCCTGCGTCAGGCCCGCGAGTTCTCCGCACAGCGCCGTGATCAGGCCGGTGCGGTCCTTACCCGCGTGACAGTGGATGAGAACCGCGCCGGGAGGCGCGTCCAGCACGGCGCCAAGGATGGTCACGATGGAGTTGGCGGCGTGGTCCAGATGGGTGCGGTAGAGGTCGGCGTTCGTCCGAGCAACGGCGGTGGCCTCGTTCATGGCCCGCACCCGCCAGGGCAGCAGCGGCAGGTTGAGGTACTCGGCCTGACCGAGCAAAGGCGGCGCGTCCACCAACCGTTCGCGGCGGTCGCGCAGGTCAATGATGCGGCCCAGCCCCAGCGTGAGCAGTTCGGCACGGCCTCGTTCACTCAGAAAACTGAGATTGGCCGAGCGCCACAGCCCCGGCAGCGGGCGGCGAAAGTTGAGGGCTCCGTCAGGCGAGGTCACGGCAGACAAAGGGGCAGAAGGCACCCGCGCAGGATGCCCTGTTACCGCCTTGCTCCGGGGTGGGGCGAACCGCTGTGATGGCCGCCGTTTTCGGGTAGGTTGGTTTCCACAGAGAAAACGGAATTCTTGCCCCTCAATGGGGGTACAAGTCCTGCGATTTCGCGAGGATTCCAGCGCCCGGCTGACTCCCCACGAAGCGCCTGCTCCATGAGGGAAAAATCGCTGTTTTTCTTCGTCTTTTCCGGTAAACTGGGGGCAGTTGAGGAGAGCCGTTTTATTACGTGATTAACATAATGTGGTAGACTGGTTCTATCCCCCGGCGAGTGCCGGGACCTCTCACCTTTTTCCCGGCTGCGGACTGAGCTTTTCCGCGCCGCCCCGATTGGAGTGCCATGACCGGAATTCAACCTGTTGACATCACCAGCGAAGTCAAGACCAATTTCATCAACTACGCGATGAACGTCATCGTGGACCGCGCGCTGCCCGACGTGCGCGACGGCATGAAGCCGGTGCAGCGCCGCATCATGTACGCGATGCTGCAAGAAGGCCTTGCCAGCAACGTCAAACACGCCAAGTCCGCCAGCGTGGTGGGCGAAGTGATGAAGCGTTACCACCCCCACGGCGACAGCTCCATCTACGACGCGATGGTCAGGCTCGGGCAGTGGTGGAACATGCGCTACACCCTGGTGGACCCGCAGGGCAACTTCGGCTCCATGGACGGCGATATGGCCGCCGCCATGCGCTACACCGAAGCCCGCATGACCAAGGTGGCCGAAGAAATCCTGGCCGACCTCGAAAAAGAAACGGTAGACCTCAAGCCCAACTACGACGAGACCACCACCGAGCCCACCGTGCTGCCGTCCGCCGTGCCCAACCTGCTCATCAACGGCGCTTCGGGCATTGCCGTGGGCATGGCGACCAACATCCCGCCGCACAACCTGACCGAAATCAGCAACGGACTGCTCGCGCTCATCGACAACCCCGCCATCACGCTCGACGAGATGATGACCCACGTGCAGGGGCCGGACTTTCCCACCGGCGGGCGCATCGCCAAGGTGGGCATCCGCGAAGCCTACGCCACCGGGCACGCGGGACTGAAGGTGCGCGGCAAGGCCCGTATCGAGGAAGGCAAGAACGGGCGCACCCAGATCATCATCAGCGAAATCCCGTACCAGCTCAACAAGACCAACCTCCTTCAGACCATCAGCGCGATGTACAAGGCGGGCAAGATTCCCGACATCGGGGCGCTGCGCGACGAGTCCGACCGCAAGGAACCCGTGCGGATCGTGATTGAACTCAAGCGCTCGGCGGCGGGCATGGGCACGCTGGTGCTCAACCAGCTCTACAAGTACACCCAGCTCCAGAGCAGCTACACGGTCATGAACCTCAGCATCGTGAACGGCGAGCCGCGCGTGCTGCCCCTCATCGACACCATGCGCTACTTCCTGGACCACCGCCGCGACGTGGTGACCCGCCGTACGGTGTACGACCTGCGCAAGGCCAAGGAGCGCGCGCACGTGCTCGAAGGCCTGCTCAAGGCGCTCGACCATATCGACGAAGTGATTTCGCTCATCCGCGCCAGCAACACCGGTGCCGAGGCCCGCGACGGCCTGATGGCCCGCTTCGGCCTGAGCGAAATTCAGGCGCAGGCGATTCTGGACATGCGCCTCCAGCGCCTCGTCGGTCTGGAACGCGAAAAACTGCAAGGCGAGTACGACGAGCTGCAAAAGACCATTACCCGCCTCGAATCCATCCTCGGCGACGAAAAGCTGCTGTGGCGCGAAATCAAGAAGGAAATCCGCGACATCCGCGACCGCTACGGCGACGCCCGGCGCTCGGTCATCACGGAGCTCGAAGAGGACATCAACAAAGAAGACCTGATCGCGGTGGAAGACATGGTGATCACCATGACCCGCGCCGGGTACGTCAAGCGCACCAACCTGACCGCCTACCGCGAGCAGAAGCGCGGGGGCCGGGGCTCCTCGGGCGGCAAGCTGCGCGAGGAAGATGCCAATACCGGCGTGTTCGTGGGCTCCACGCACGACTACCTGCTGTTCTTCACGGACCAGGGCCGTGTCTTCCACGAGAAGATCTACGACCTGCCGGAAGCGGGCCGCGACGCCAAGGGCACCCACATCCGCAACCTGCTGCCGGGCCTGCGCGACGACGAGAACATCGCCTCGGTGCTGTCGGTCAGCGGCTTCGACCAGCCGGGCAGCTTCATCTTCGCCACCAAGAGCGGCGTGATCAAAAAGAGCCTGATCACCGACTACGCCAACATCACCTCGGCGGGACTGATCGCCATCAACCTGCAACCCGGTGACGAACTCATCGGCGTGGACATCCAGCAAGACGGCGACGACGTGGTGCTGGCGACCAAGAACGGTCAGGCGATGCGCTTCGAGGCGACGCTGGTGCGCGACACGGGCCGCGCCACCCAGGGCGTGATCGGCATCCGCCTGCGCGAAGGCGACGAGGTGGTCAGCATGGCCCTCGTCCCCGGCAACGACGAGGAAGGCGAACTGCTCGCCATCAGCGAATGCGGCCTCGGCAAGCGCACCAAGGTGAGCGACTACCCGAGCAAGGGCCGCGGCGGCCTGGGCGTCATCACCCTCGACGTGACCGACAAGACCGGCAAGCTGGTCACGCTGGCCCACGTCGCGGGCAACGAGGAACTGATGGTCCTGACCGAAAAAGGCACCGTCATCCGCACCCGCGTCGAAGAAGTCCGCGTGACGGGCCGCAACGCCCAGGGCGTCAAGGTCATCAACATCGGCGACAAGGACCGTGTGATCGACGCCTTCCCGATTCGCAAGGAAGACGAGCTGTAAGACCAATTGCGGTTGAATCGCTCACAGTGAGCGATGAAACCCGAGCGGAGCGAGCAGCAAAGAAGACGTGCTGCGGGAGATGGACTGAAATCCAGTTCTTTTCTGGATTTGAGGGAATCGGACGCAGTACGTCTAAGCCAAGCAGTAAAGACTTTTCCAGAGGGGCTGGCGCCGACGCGCTGGCCTCTTTTTGGTCTCCAGGTTGACTTTTAGACCAGCTTACCGTACGGTAAGGAGGTTGCTGACCGCTCGGTAAGCCGGGCGATTTTTTCTGACTTCTCTGGAGGCCCACCCATGGACGAAACCATTATCCAACCCGCCGTTCACTCCGCTGTCGGCGGCATCGCGCTGCTCGTGGCTCTTATCACCACCGTTCTGACCTGGCTCGGGGCGCGGCGCGGCACCTTCGGCAAGGCGCAGGCAGCGTCGCTCATCGTGCTGCAAATTGCGCTGATGTTGCAGGCTGCCGTCGGCATCAAGCTGCTTGACCAAGGCATGGGCGTGGTGCAGAAATACGTGCATTACCTCGGTGGCCTGGGCTCGGTAGGCCTGCTGATGCTGTTCTACTGGCTGCCCAAGCGGAGCGAGGCGGACACCGCCAACAAGGCGGCGTGGCTGACCACCGCCAGCCTGCTCTTCGTGGCGATGACCTTCTTCATCGGACAGATGTACGTGAAGGGGCAGTTCAACAGCTAAGCCGCCGCAGACAGCAAAAGCCGGGACGCCCACACAGGCGCTGCCCGGCTTTTTTTATTGGCCGCACAAACTCACATCCGTTCAAGACCACCGCGCCCGGCATCCTTCACTAATGCGCGGAGGCTACACTCAGGGGATGTCTGCCCTCACTAAATTTGGACTCTGCATGCTGCTCGGCTTCGGCGCTTCGGCGCTGGCGGACGACGTGACGCGCCAGGATACGACGCTCAACTTCGGGGACTTCACTTCCCCCGCGCAGTGGACCTACCCGGCCAGCGCGCGGGGCAAGGTGCCCGCTGTGCTGCTCATTCACGGTTCGACCCCGGCGGACATGGACTTCACGGTCACAGGGCCGGACGGCAAGCCGCTTTCGAGCATCTTCCGCGACATTTCGGGTGCCCTAAGTGCGCGCGGCGTCGCGGTGCTGCGCTACAACAAGCACTATGTGGCGGGGCCGGGCAAGGTGGACTATGAAAAGTTCTACGGTCAGGCTGACCTCAAGACCTTCCTGAAAGACGCGGAAACGGCGCTGGACGCGATGAAGCACAACCCGCGTGTGGACCCCCGGCGCATCTTCGTCTACGGCTGGAGCGAGGGCAGCACGGTGGCGGCGCGACTGGTGCGCGACCACCCGGAAGTGCGCGGGCTGATTCTGCAAGGGCCGGTTACGCTGCCTTGGGGCGAGTTGTTCGACAAGCAACTCACCGACGTACAGCTGCCCTACCTGCGGCAGGTGGCGCCCGGCGGCCTGACCAATGCCAATGTGATGACGGCGCTGAGCGGCCCCGGCGGGCTGGTCGCCAGCAGCGGCGTGAGCTTCGCCCTGAGCCCCGAGAGCTTTACCAGCGGCCAGCCCAGCCTCAACCTGGCCCTTGACCTGAACCGCGACGGCATCCTCGACCTGGACCGTGAGTATCTGCCGGGTGTCCGCGCCTACCTCAAGGGCCAGCTCGACACGCCGCAGGGCTTTTTGAACATTTACAGCGACACGCGCTCCCTGCCGCCCGTCACCGCGCAGGTGCCTTACCTTAAAGTGCCGATGCTGATTGTGCAGGGCATAAACGACGCCAACACGCCCGAGCCGTACCTGATGACCCTGCAACAGGCCATCGTGCAGGCGAAGGGCCGGGCGACCATCAAGCGCTACGCGGGCCTGGGGCACACGCTCGGGCCGGCGAGCAGCGTCATTGACGACAACTTCCGGCCCATTGCCCAGCAGCCGCTGAACGACATGGCGGAGTGGGTTCTGCGTCAATAGTTCCAGTCTCCGGCCTGTCATAGGCACTCCGTGATGGAACGTCCCGGCCCCAGTCTGTTACGCTGTGAGCGAAATGGCGACGGTGGCTGAACTGCAAGAACGACTTCGGCGCCCCCTCGCTGCCGAGCTGGCGGGGGGTTGCCATGACCGCGTGGTGGCGGGCGGCGTGGAGAAATTACTTTCCACACCGCTCGCCGGTCCTTTTCCCAAAGTGCGCGAGGTGCTGAGCGGCTACGCGGGGCTCGACGAAAGCGCCCGCGCCGTCGCGCTGCGTGAGGCGCTGACATTGCTGGGGAGCACCGGCAAAACGACCCGCCGCGCCGCCGCGCCCGCACCCACCAAAATGGCTCCGCCGCAGGCCGCCCCCGGTGAGCGCCTGCCGCTGGACGCCCCCGCCGAGCGCCTGAACACCGGCCCCGGCGGCGCGCGCAAGCTCAGCACGCTGGGCCTGCACACCCTGCGCGACGTACTGCACGCCTACCCGCACCGCCACGAGGACCGCCGCGCCCTGCCCGACCTGGCGGACGTGGAGGAAGGCCAGAAGGTGACCGTGATGGGCACGGTGGTCAGCAAGTTTCGCCGTGCGCCCCGGCCAGGAATGCTGATTCTGGAAATCGTGCTGGAAACGCCTTCTGGTGGGCGGGTCAAGGCGACGTGGTTCAACCAACCCTGGGTCGAGAAGCAGCTGCGCGAGGGCGCACGACTGGTGCTGACGGGCCGTGCCAAGAAGTTCGGGCGGCAGACGCAGCTCAGCGTGGAGCACATGGAAACGGTGGACAAGGCCGAGGGCAGCCTCAGCACCAGGCGCATCGTCGGCGTGTATGACGCCAAGGAGGGCATCAGCCAGGAGTTTTTGCGCAAGGCGGCGTACAAGGCATTGGAAGCCGCGCCCCTCGACGACTATCTGCCGGCCCACTGGCGGCGCAAATACGGCCTGACCGACCTCGGCGACGCGCTGTGGGGCATTCACTTTCCGCGCGACGAGGCGCAGCTCGCGCGGGCACACGGACGGCTGCGCTTCGACGAGTACCTGTTTCTGGAACTGCGGATGCTGCTGCAAGGTGAGGACGCCGTGCTGCAAGGCAAGCGCTTCGAGGCGCGCGGCGAGGACATCAACAAGTTCGAGGCGGCACTCCCCTTCCGTTTTACCAATGCCCAGCGCCGGGTGCTGCTGGAAATCACCGACGACATGCGCTCGGACCAGCAGATGGCGCGGCTGGTGCAGGGCGACGTGGGGAGCGGCAAAACCGCCGTCGCCGCCTGCGCGCTCTACCTCGCCGTGCGCGACGGCTACCAGGGCGCGCTGATGGCCCCCACCGAGATTCTGGCCCGCCAGCACTACGCCAACCTCTGCGGGTACCTCGGCCAGCTCGACGTGCGGGTGGGCCTGCTGATCGGCGCGATGACCCCAAAAGCCAAGCTGGAGATGCAGACCCGCATTGCCGAGGGCGACGTGGACGTGGTGGTGGGCACCCAGGCGCTGATTCAGGAGAACGTGCAGTTCGACAATCTGGGCCTCGCCGTGGTGGACGAGGAACACCGCTTTGGCGTGCAGCAACGCCGCCGCCTGCTCGCCAGTCGCCCCGACGTGCTGGTGATGTCGGCCACGCCCATTCCGCGCTCGCTGGCGCTAACGGCTTACGGCGACCTTGAACTGAGCATCATCGACGAGTTGCCGCCGGGCCGCACCCCGATTGAAACCAAGCTGATTCAGGACACCGCCCGCCAGCAGGCCTACGGCTTCGTGATGGGCCAGATTCGCCAGGGCCGGCAGGCGTACGTGGTCACCGCGCTGATTGAGGAAAACGAGAATCTGGAGCTGCTCGCGGCCACCCAACTCGCCGACGACCTCAAGACCATCCTTCCCGAAGCGCGCATCGACCTGCTACACGGCAAGATGTCCGCTGCCGAGAAGGATTACGTGATGGAGCGTTTCCGGGCGCACGAGTTCGACATTCTGGTGTCCACCACCGTGATCGAGGTCGGCGTGGACGTGCCCAATTCCACCGTGATGGTGATTGAAAACGCCGAGCGTTTCGGCCTCGCGCAGCTTCACCAGTTGCGCGGGCGGGTCGGGCGCGGCAGCCTCCAGAGCTACTGCGTGATGATTGCCGGGGAAACGTCCCTGAAGACCCGCAAGCGCCTGAAAATCATCGAGGGCAGCACCGACGGCTTTGTCATTGCCGAGGCCGACCTCAAGCTGCGCGGCCCCGGCGAGATTCGCGGCACCCGGCAAAGCGGGATTCCCGACCTGCGGCTGGCCGACCTTGCCAACGACGCCGACATCATCGAGCAGGCGCGCGAACTCGCCAAGCACATCCTGGCGAATGACCCCCGGCTGGAGCATCCGCGCTTGCAGTATTTGCGCAGCGAGTTGCAGAACAGAAGTTCGAGCGTGGCGTACCGCGAAGTGATTTGACAGGCCATTTTGCCGCTAGGACCGCTGGCCCAGGCCGCTTAAGCTGGAGTGATGACAGAACAGCTCTCGCCGCAGCAGCTTTTGCGTCTCTACGATCAACAACTGCGCGGTCATGCAGAAGTGTCCTCAATGGACGAGTTTCAGCAATTCGGTCCTCTGTGGCGTGCAAAATGCAGAGCACGCGGTTTTGTGACCTATCAAACGCTTGGAAATTCCTCGGGCGCCCGGTTGGACGAGCTGATCAAGCAGACCGTGGCCTTTTACGCCGCCGATCCACAGATCAAGTCTTTCGAGTGGAAGACACGCGGACACGACCAACCCACAGATTTATCTGAACGGCTCCTGGCACACGGCTTTGTCCCTGAGGAGGAAGAGACGGTGATGGTCGGCGAAGCGGCGGCCTTGGCTCAGCCCGTCAAAGTGCCTGCTGGAGTGACGCTGCGGCGAATTGATAATGTGGTCGACCCTTACACTGAACTGTTGCGCGCCGCTGCCGCACAGGCCAGGGCTTTTGGATTTCCCTTCGGAGTCGAAGATTTCGTGAACCGTTTGGAGCGCAACGGAGCCAATCTGGAACTCTGGATTGCCGAAGCCGAGGGAGAAGTGCTGTGTACAGGCCGCCTTGAACTGGTGCCGGGCACCGAATTTGCTGGCCTGTGGGGTGGGGGAACTGTTCCAGAGTGGCGCGGCAAAGGCCTCTACCGCGCTTTGACCGCCGCACGTGCGCGCTCGGCGCTGAACCGGGGAGTCCGTTATCTGCAAAGCGACTGCACCGAGTTCTCGCGCCCTATTTTGCAACGCAGTGGGCTGTTACCTATCACGACCACCACGCCTTTTATCTGGCGCCGCTAGCTCAGGCCGAGGAATACCGGGCGAAGCTGTCAGGGCATCCCTGCCCCACCCAACCGCCAGAATTAGGCCATGCACATTCGCCCCGCCCGCCCTGACGACTTCCCGCAACTCCGCTGCTCGACATGGGCTTCGTGGAAGACGAAACGGCGCTGGCCGCCCGTTTTCCAGGCTTTTGTGCTGATCCGGCCCACCTGATTCTGGTGGCCGAGGATGCCGGAAAGCTGCTCGGGTACGCCGCCGTGCAGGACTACGGCCCGCATCTGCGCTCAGGCGACCGCCACCGCACCGCCAAACTGGACGACCTCTACACATTGCCGGAGGCGCGGCGCCGTGGTGTGGCCCGTGCCCTGATGGACGCCGTGACCGACTGGGCGCGGGCCAAGCCGCTGCGCTACGTGTTCTGGTACGCCAATCAGGGCGCGGCAGGGCAGGCCTATCAGGCGATGGGCCACCAGCCCGCGCCGTACGGTCAGGAGGGCTTCGATTTCTACGAGATTGATCTGGGCGACCCTGCCGAGCGACTGCCGCATCCTCAGCGGGGGTCCTAAGTGGCCCCCCCCCCTGATCGTCCTGCGCGGCAACTCGGGCAGCGGCAAAAGCTCGGTGGCCCGCGCCCTGCGGGAACGCTTCGGCTACGGGCTGGCGTGGGTGGAGCAGGATTATCTGCGGCGAGTCCTGCTGCGCGAGCATGACGTTGCGGGCGGCAAAAACATCGGCCTGATTGAAACCAATGTGCGCTATTGCCTCAGCGCCGGGTCCGTTACGGTGCTGGAGGGCATTCTTTTTTCACGGCACTATGGCCCGATGCTGGAGCGGCTGCACGCGGACTTCGGCGGGCACTGGTTTTATTTCGACCTGCCATTCGAGGAAACGGTTCGCCGCCACGCGACGCGGCCACAGGCGGCGGACTTCGGCGTGCAGGACATGCAGGCGTGGTTTCAGGCGCGGGACGTTCTACCGTTCGTGCAGGAACAGCTCATCGGGCCGGCAAGCTCGCTGGCGGACACCACGGCCCAGGTCTGGCAAGCTGCCGGTCTCGACCTGCTCTTTACTCGCGCCCGTCGGTAAACGTCAGCTTCGGCAGGCGGTCGAAGGTCGCCGCGCTCAGGCGCAGGCCCGCCCAGGGGGTATTGCGCGCTTCAGGGAATTGCAGCGTCAGCAGGCGAAACCGGCCCTTTTCGGCCACCAGCACCCGCGCCTGAATTTCGCCGGCACGGATGCACTGGGTGCCCGGCTGGCAGCGGCTGTCGTTCACGCGCAGCACGGTGACCTTCTGACCGGCGAGGCGGCCCGTCTGACCGGGTTGCAGGGTGACGCTGGCGGCGGAAGCGGCGGCGCTGAGGCTGAGCAGCAGAGGAAGAACTTTGTTCATGCCCCGATGATGCGCGGCGCGGCTGAAGCATGGCTGACGGCAGGTCACATCGTCGCTTCAGCTTCTAGTGGAGATACTGGAAAACGAGCCCGCGCTTCACTACGTCACAGCCCCTGTTCATGCTATTTTTTCCGTCATGCGCGTACTTCATACCGCCGATTTCCACGCCGGGCGGTTGCTCAAAGGGTTTGACCGGACGCCCGAAATTCATGACGCCCTCGTTGAGATTGCCGGACTCGCCCGCACCGAGAGGGCCGACGCGGTGCTCGTCTCGGGCGACCTGTTCGACACCGGCAACCCGTCCGCCGATGCCGAAGCCGCCGTGTTCGACTTTTTTCTGCGCCTGCGCGACGCGGGCATTCCCGGAGTCGTGATTGCCGGGAACCACGACTCGGCAGCGCGGCTCGACTCGGTGGCGGGCTTGCTCGGCTGGGTGGGCATTCAGGTGGTGGCGCAGCCGAGCGGCGACCCGCTGGCGATGGTGCGCGAGGTGGCGACGAAATCGGGCGAACGGCTGCGGGTGGGCGCGCTGCCCTACCTCTCCGAGCGGCGGCTGGTCAAGGCGGTGGACGTACTCGGCGGTGACCTGGGCGCACAGCGGCAGAAATACCGCGAGAACATGGGCTTTTTTCTGCGCGAGCTGGGCCGGGGCTTCGAGCCGGGGGCCGTCAATATGCTGATGGCCCACACCACGATGGACGGCGCGGTGCCGAGCGGTTCCGAGCGCACCTTTCAGCTCGACCTGACCAACGCCTACACCGTTTCGGGCCTGCAACTGCCGCCCGGCGCGCAGTACGTGGCGCTCGGGCACATTCACAAGCCGCAGACCGTGTCCGACGCGCCGCTCGCCTGCTATCCCGGCAGCGTGATTCAGCTCGATTTCGGCGAGGCGGGCGAGAAAAAACAGATCAACCTGATTGAGGTTGAGGCCGGACGCCCCGCCCGCGTGGAGGGCATTCCGCTGGCGAGCGGACGTGACCTGCGGACCGTATACGTGGACCTCGACAACGTGGAACGGCGGCTCGGGGAAGTTAAAGCGAGCGGCTTTACGGGCCTGCTGAAAGTCGTGGTGCGCGCCCCCGCTGGCACCGCCCTGCCGGGGCTCAAGGACCGGGTGCTCAATATCACCCCGAACGCCCTGAGCGTGGAACTCGACGCGCAGCAAGAAGACCTCGCCGTGCCCGAGCTGCGGCGCGAGGGCCTGACGCTGATGGAGCTGTTCGAGCGCTACTGGCAGGAAAAACGCGGCGAGTTGCCCGACGACGTGCGGGCAGCGTTCCAGACCGCCGAGTCGCAGGCGCGGGAGGGCGCGCAGTGAAGCCGCTGCACCTCACCCTGCGCGGGTTTACCGCCTTCCGGCAGACCACCGACCTCGATTTCGCCGACCTCGAACTGTTCGCGCTCGTCGGGCCGACCGGCAGCGGCAAGTCCAGCCTGCTCGATGCGATGACCTTCGCGCTCTACGGGGAGACGGCGCGGCTCGGCGCCACCGGGCTCGACGCGCTGATTTCGCAGGGTGAGCGGACGCTGAGCGTGGCGCTGACCTTCGAGGCCGGCGGACAGACCTACCGCGTCACCCGCACGCGCGGGCGCAAACAGGCCGACAACGAGGTGCGACTCGACCGCCTCGACCCCGACGGCGAATGGACCGGCCTGAGCAGCGGCTCGCAAAAGGACATCGCGCAGCGCATCGAAGACGTGGTGGGGCTGGATTTCGACACCTTCACCCGCTGCGTGATGCTGCCGCAGGGCCAGTTCGCCGCGCTGCTCCACGGCAAGCCCCGGCAGCGCCAGGAACTGCTCGGCGAGCTGACCGGCATGGGCCGCGTGCAGCAGATGCAGACTTTCGCCGCCGACCAGGTGAAGGACTTTAAGCACCAGTCGCAGAGTCTGAGCAGCGTGCTGGCGAGCGAGTACGCCGGGGTGAGCGAAGAAGCCGCCGCCGCCGTGCGCGCCCAGCGCGAGCAAACCGACGCCGACGCCGAGCGACTCCTCCAGCAGCGCGAGGAATTGCGAACCCAACTGCAACGCCTGCGCGAACAGGAAAAAGTCTGGCGCAGCCGCGAGGACACCGCCCGCCGCCTGACCGTGCAGGAAAGCCGCGCCGAGGGCGTGCGCCAGGGAGCCGAGCGGGCCCGCCGCGCCCGGCAGGTGGCCGGGGTGCTGCCGCTGCTTGACGCCGCCGAGCGCGCCCGCATCGCTTACGACCGCCAGACCCGCGAACTCGCCGGGGCCGAGAGCGCCCTGCAAAGTGCTCAGGCCCAGGCCGCCCGCGCCGACGCCGCGCTGACGCAGGCTCAGGCGCAGGAACCCCGCATTCCTGAGCTGGAGGAGCAGGCGAACGCCCTGCGCGAAGCCGAGGCCGACGCCGCCCGCCTTAAACGGGCCGGGGGCAGCGTGCAGGCGACCCATGCCAACCCGCTGCCGTGGGACGAGGACGCCTTCGAGACGGCGCGTGAGGCGGCGCAGAAGCTGGAGAAGTTGCGGGTGGAGCGGTCAATCCTAGAAAGCGAGAAGGCCGCGCTGAAAGCTGCCCTGGAGCGTTACGCGCAGGAAGAGCGGCAGCAACAGGAAGAAACGGCTCAGCTGGAACGGGTCAAAGCAGACGGTCTGAAAGCCAAGGAACAGCTTCAGGTCGCCCAGCAACGCGAGGAAGAGGCGCGGATGGAGGCGGGGCTGGCCTCTTACCGTTCGCATCTGCATGAGGGCGAACCGTGCCCGCTGTGCCTGCAAACCGTCCATGAGGTGCCGGAAGGCGAAAGTGTCGATCTGGACGAGTTGCGCGGTCAGGTCAACCTGCTGCAAAAGCTGGTGCAGGAGCGGCGCGAGCATTTCACCGACCTGCGCGGGCAGCTCAAGACCCGGCAGCTGTGGCTGGACGAAAAAAAGAGCGAATACCACGACTGGAACGAGCGCAACAAGCAGCGCGAACTCGACGCCCGTGAGCTGGAAAGACACATTTCCGGCAATCCGCAAGACGACCTCCAACGCCTCCTCGCCTCGCTTGCGGGCCGGGTGCGGCAGGCCGGGGCCAACCCCGCGCAGGCCAGACGAGACCGGCTGGCCGAGATTCAGTCCATCCGCAGCCGTATTCAGGAGGCACAGGCCGCGCTCTCGCGTGCCCAGGGCGACCTCGCCGCCGCGCAGGCCACCGCGCAGGCCGCGCAGCGTATGGGCGGCGAGCGCGAGGCCGACCACCTCGCCGCTGCCGACGCGCTGACGAAGGCCCTCGCCTCGCTGAATCTGACCGCCGAGGCCGCCCGCACCGCCGGCCTGCCCGAAAACGAGATTGCCGCGCTGGAAGAGGGCGCCCGCAAGCACGAGGCGGAAGTGGCGCAACTGCGGGCCGCGCTTGCCGACCTCGACCGGCAGCTCGGACTTGAGCCCTTCGACCCGGCGCACCTCGCGCAGGTCAGCCGCGACCTGACCGCCAGCGACGCCGCGCTGAGCACTGCTCGCGAACAGGCCGGGCGACTCGCCGAGCAGGAGCGCCAACTGCGCGACAAGCTCACCCGCAAGGCCGACATCGAAACCCAGGCGGCGGAGGCCGGGCGGCAGCTCGATACTTGGCAGACGCTCAACAACGCCCTCAAGGTCAACGAGTTCCAGCAGTTCATGCTCGCCGAGGTGGAGGCGCAGCTCCTCACCCGCGCGGGCCTGCTGCTCTTCGACATCAGCGACGGGCGCTACCGCCTGAGCCTCGACAAGGGCGAGTATGTCGTGCAAGACCTCTGGAACGCGGGCGAGGTCCGCGCCGTCAAGACGCTCTCGGGCGGCGAAACCTTCCTCGCCTCGCTCTCCCTCGCCATCGCCCTGAGCGACTACCTCGCGGGCAACAAGGTGCTCGGCGCCCTCTTTCTGGACGAAGGCTTCGGCACCCTCGACCCGCAAGCGCTGGAAGCCGTCGCCACCGCGCTCGAAAACCTGCGAACCCAGGGCCGCATGGTGGGCATCGTCACCCACGTCGAGAGCCTCTCCGAGCGGTTGCCGAGCCGCCTGCTGGTGAGCAAGAGCATGGCCGGCAGCAACGTGATTCGGGTGGACGGATAAGGCGGAGGAGCGCCGATAAAACTTTCTTGTCTGCGGTGCACCAAACCAAATCCGGGCTTCTCCTAGAGCATTTGACGTAATAAAGACCCCTCACCCCTGCCTCTGGCAGGCCCTCTCCCCTTGGTAGAGGGTCAAACAACGCAAGGCTATTCTTTTGTCAAATGCCCTACGAGGCGGCCCGGATTTTCTTCTCTCTGTAGACTCTCCTGTCAACATCCCATCAGCCTTCTGGTCTACCCTCTCCCCCATGACCCCGCGCCCCCGTCTGCTGCTCACCGCCGCCCTGCTTGCCCTCGTGCCCGCTGCCCAGGCCGCCGACCTGCGGCTTTATCCCACCTTGGGCGAAGTGACGAGCCAGCCGCTCAAAGTGGAAGGCGGCGCGGTCACGGTGCCTTTTCCCAAAGCCGATTGGGCCTGGGTGGTGCCCGGCAGCGTGCGCCTGCTCGGGGTGCCGGTGACCCGCACGCGCGTGACGCCGGGGGTGAACGTGCTGCGCGCCCACGAAGGCGAAGCCGTGCGGGTGCTGCGCGGCGGCCTGAACCTGAAGGGCACGCTGGCCGACGCCGAGGCGCTGCTCGTGCAGCTCGACAGCGGCGAGTACCTGACGGTGCGCCCCGACGAACTTGCCTTCAGCACCCGTCCGCCCAGCAGCCGCGACGTGGCCGACGTCAAGGTGACATTTGAGACGGGCGGCGCCGGTTCCGCGAACTTGCTCTACCAGACCCGCGCCCTGTCGTGGAAACCGCGCTACGAACTGGACGCGAGCGGCGACGCGGCCACCCTGCGCGCCCTGGCCGAGATTCGCAACGCCGGCGACCAGAGCTTCAGCGGCAGCACCGACCTCTACGCCGGAGACGTGCGCCTGGTGCCGGAAAACGTGCCGATGCCGACGCCTGCGGTGGTGGGAGAACTCACCACGACCACCAGCAGCGCGGGCAATGCCGCTGTCGCCCAGGACCGCGCTGTCACGGCTCTCGGCGAGGTGAGCGGCCTGCAACGCTACGCCCTAAGCCGTCCGCTGACCATCGGCCCACGCGAGACGCAGACTTTGCCCTTCCTGGCGCCCAAGCTGTCGGGCTTTGCCCGTTACGACCGCATCAGCACGTATTTTTCGCCGTCGAATTCGTCGGGCCGGGCGACCCGCTTTTACAAGTTCACCGCCGATGCCGCGCTGCCCGCCGGTCCCCTCACGGTGCGCGAAAACGGCGTGCTCGTCGGCAACGTCAGCCTCGGCAGTACCGCCGCCGGGCAGCTCAGCGACCTCTCGCTCGGCGCCGACCCCGAACTGCGCTTCAGCCGCAGCGTGACCGTGCTGAACACCGAGAAAGACGGCAGCGGGCGCATTCTCAGCCGCAGTTACCGCGTGAGCTACGCGCTGACGAGCACCAAGTCGGCGGCCACCACCGCGCAGGTCCGCGAGCAGGTCTACGGCCAGAGCGTCGTGGTGGACGGCAAAGTTCAGACCGGCAATCCGGTCATGGTGACCCGGTACGTGACTGTGCCCGCCGGGGGCAAGGCGAACGTGACCTTCACGCTGAAGGTGCGCGGCGGCTGAACCTCAGTCGCGCGCCTTTCTCTCCTGCCAGGCTCCCGACGACCACAGCGCTCCCCCAATCAGCACGGGCTGGAAAAACAGGCGGATAAACCGCTTGCGGTCGGTGTCGAGCCCGAAGGCGTCGGTGCGCGTCAGGTACTGCGAAATGTTGCCGGGAAACACCGCGACGAAAAAGGCCGCGAGCAGCCAGCCGAGCGGAATGCGCTTGTCTTTCCAGAGCATGAACGCCGTGCCGAGGCTGATTTCCACGACGCCCGACGCCAGCACCACGAAGTCTTCGTTCAGCGGCAGCGCTTCGGGCACCTGCGCCTGAAACTCGTCGCGGGCGAAGGTGAGGTGGCTGATGCCGGCAAACGCCAGAAACCCGCCGAGGCCGACGCGGGCCAGGTTTTGCAGGAGGCTTGGGGACTTCGTCATGCCCCACCCTACCCCCAGAGCCGGACCGTGGGGGCCTGCCCGGTATGGGGCTGGTGGCTCTCGGCCAGCCGCTCGGCGTAGGCGTCGGCCCAGCCACGTGCCGGAATCAGAAGGGGCACCAGCAGTTCGTCGGCAGCCCCGATGAAATGAAACAGCGACCCGAACGCCGCGTTGTTCAGCGTGTGCCCGGTTTCATGTGCTATGAGGCCCAGCGCATTTGGCGTCACGAAGGCGAACTGCCCGAGGTTGAATCCCCCGCTGAAGCCCGGCCACCACAGCCAGCCCCCGAGGAGGACGACCGTGCCGGTTGCCCGGTCCAGAACCACCCGCCGCACTAAGGGAAAAGCCAACAGATTCAGCACGAAGGCCCCCAGTCCCAGAGCGGTGGCCGGCCAGCTCAGCGGCAGCAGCCAGCCCGCCCAGCCGAGCACTTGCCGGAAGCGCAGGCGCCGGGTCAGGTGGGAAGCGGCGAGCAGATTGACTGCTATGAGAGGTAGAGGAAGAGGCCCCAGCCAGCGCAGCACAATGGCGGCATTCAGCCCGGTGTTCAAGCCAATCAGCACACCGCGCCACAGCGGTTCGGTTCCCCGACTGGCGGCGATGTAAAGCCCCACACCCAGCAACAGCCACAGCGCGGGTGCCGAAGCCAGCGGCAGTTGTGCCAATCCCCACGCCAGCAGCACGCCAATCAGGGCGCCGAGCGATGGGAGGGCAAACATGGAACGCAGTGTGCCAGAACCGGGGTGTCTGCCGATGCCCTATGCTGGAACAGTCCCTGACAGGACGGGGTGCATGACAACCGGGGAGTTTTGAGGGGCCAGCAACACGGGAAAGGCAAAACGCACCCGGAGTTGCAGCTCTGGGTGCTGGAAAGGAGGTGATGTCCTTATGCGCAAACAGTGTAAGGATACACCGAAGCGCCCGCGTAGACAATGGAAAGCGAGTGAGGTTGCCGCATTGATTGCAGCTCTCGGCACCTTGCTTTCCGGTCTCGCGGCGCTCCTACAAGCCCTGAACTAAACGACCCTGCACTGAAAGTGCAGGGGTTGCGGAGCGGCTAAAGCCGCCTTCAATCCTCCAGGATGAACGCTGAATCATCTGGGTCGGAGGGGTGACGATGATGCTCCAAGTACTCCTGCACCATCGCCTCCGTGATAGTCCCCGTACTCCACGCACCATACCCGACGCCCCAAAAGTGCTTGCCCCAGTAGCGCTTTTCGAGGTGGGGGAATTCCTGTTGCAGCCGCCGCGATGTCCTTCCCTTCAATCGCTTCACCAGGTCGCTGACGGCGAGCCTCGGCGGATATTCCACGTGCATGTGGACGTGATCCTTGCTCACCACCCCCTTGAGAATCCGCACGTCTTCTGCCTTGCAGATTTGGATCAGCAGCTCCCGACATCGCGGTTTGATCTCTCCCACCAAGACGTGATATCGATACTTCGTTGCCCACACAACATGTAGCGTCAGTCGGCTGACCGTATGACTCCCAGACCGCTGCTGCCCCATCTGCTCAGCCTAACCGACGCCCTCAGGCACGAGGTTTCTGAAAGACTTGCACTAAAGTGCATGGCTTAGGACCAGCGTGTTCGGAGAGTAAAGGCCCTCTCGCCCCCGGTGTGCACCTGACAGCCCTCGTCCCGTGCGGGGGCTTTCGCTTTTGCAACACAACAAAAAACCCCGCCGAAGCAGGGGCCTTGAAGGGGAAAAAGCGCTTACGCTTCGCTGTCGTCTTCCCAGTCGCGGGCGCGGGCCACGGCCTTTTTCCAGCGGCGCATCAGCTTGCTGCGCTCCTCTTCGCTCATCTGGGGCTCGAAGCGCTTGTCTTCCTGCCACTGGTGGGCGATGTCGTCGGTGGACTTCCAGTAGCCCACGGCGAGGCCCGCGAGGTAAGCGGCGCCGAGCGCGGTGGTTTCGGTGACTTTGGGCCGGATGACCGGCACGCCGAGGATGTCGGCCTGGAACTGCATCATCAGGTCGTTGGTGCTGGCGCCGCCGTCCACGCGCAGTTCCTTGAGCTCCACGCCCGAGTCCTTTTGCATGGCTTCGAGCAGCTCGGCGGACTGGTAGGCCACCGCTTCGAGCGCGGCGCGGGCGATGTGCGCCTTGGTGGTGCCACGGGTGATGCCGACCATCGTGCCACGGGCGTAGGCGTCCCAGTAGGGCGCGCCGAGGCCGACGAACGCGGGCACCAGCATCACGCCTTCGCTGCTGTCCACCGTGCGGGCGAGCGCCTCGATCTCGGTGCTGGAGCGGATGATGTTCAGGCCGTCGCGCAGCCACTGCACCACCGCGCCGCCGATAAACACCGAGCCTTCGAGCGCGTAGGTCCGCTCGCCGTCCAGCTGCCACGCCACCGTGGTCAGCAGTTTGTTCTGGCTCGGGACCGCCTCGCCCTCGGTATTCATCAGCATGAAGCAGCCGGTGCCGTAGGTATTTTTCGCCATGCCCCTCTCAAGGCAGGCCTGCCCGAAGGTCGCCGCCTGCTGGTCACCGCCGATGCCCGCAATCGGCACCTGCGCGCCGAGCAACCCCGCCGCCGTCTTGCCGTACACCTCGGAGGAGTTGCGGACCTCGGGCAGCACGCTGCGCGGCACGTCGAGGATGCGCAGCAGTTCGTCGTCCCACTCGCCGGTGTGGATGTTGTAGAGCAGCGTGCGGCTGGCGTTGGTGGCGTCGGTGATGTGCAGTTCGCCGCCGGTCAGGTTGTAGACCAGCCAGGAGTCGATGGTGCCGAAAGCGAGTTCGCCCTTCTCGGCGCGTTCGCGGGCGCCGGGCACGTTGTCGAGCAGCCACTTGACCTTGGTGCCGGAGAAGTAGGCGTCGAGCACCAGCCCGGTCTTGTCCTGCAAGGTCTTTTCGTGCTGAGCGCGGATAGAGTCGCAGTAGGGCGCGGTGCGGCGGTCTTGCCAAACAATCGCGTGGTGAATGGGCTTGCCGGTCGCGCGGTCCCAGATGAGGGTCGTTTCGCGCTGGTTGGTGATGCCGATGGCGGCGAGGTCGGAGGCGCGGATGCCCGCGTTGCTCAGGGCCTGCTGCGCCACGCCGATCTGGGTGCTCCAGATTTCGTTCGCGTCGTGCTCCACCCAGCCGGGCTTGGGAAAGTGCTGCCGGAATTCCTGCTGGCCGACGCCCTTCATGTTGCCCTGGTGGTCGAAGACGATGGCGCGGCTGCTGGTGGTGCCCTGGTCGAGGGCCAGGATGTACTGATGCTCAGACATGGCGGTGCTCCTCAGTTTGGTTGAGATCGGGGTCGAGAGACGGAAGCAGGGAGCAGGCGACGGGGCCTCCCACTCTCTGAAGGGTTACTGGCGGTTGAACTCGGGGTCCACACCCTGCACGCCGACGTGCGCTTCGCCGGCCCGCAGCAGGGGGCGCCCGATGCAGAAATCGTAGATGAAGGCCCCGACCAGACCGCCCACAATCGGGCCGATGACGGGGACGAGCCACACGTTGATGTCGCCGAGGTTCTTGAAGCCGGCGAGCAGCGCGAACAGGCGCGGGCCGAGGTCGCGCGCGGGGTTGATGGCGTAGCCGTTCATGCCGCCGAAGCTGATGCCCACCGCCATGACCACGAAGGCCACCGCGAGGCTGCCCCAGGCCGCGCCCGCCGGGTTGTTGAGCTTGTCGCCGATGGCCAGAATCAGGCCGACGAGCAGCGCCGTGCCGACCACCTGGTCGATAAAGCCGGGCAGGAAGCCGGGCACCGCCGGGAAGGTGCTGAAAATGCCCGCCGTGTGGTCGAGCCCCGGGTCCACGCCGAGCCACTTGGCGTGGTAGACGGCAAACACGATGGCCGCGCCCAGGAACGCGCCGATCATCTGCGCCAGGATGAAATAACCGACCTTGGCCCAGGGAAAGCGCCCAGTTGCGGCCAGCGCAATCGTCACCGCCGGGTTGAGATGCGCGCCCGTGATGGTGCCCGCGACGAAAATGCCCATCAACACCGCGAAGCCCCAGCCGAGCACGATGTTGGTGTAGCCGCCCATGACGACCTCACCGGGAATCGCCGGGGACGACCCGAACAGTTTGACCATGGCGACCACGCCACAGCCAAACAGAATGAGAACCAAAGTGCCGAGTAGCTCGGCGACGAACTCCTGCGCTGCCGTAAATTTCATTGTGCTCACCTCTCCTTTTTTTGTGACAAAGTTTACCTATTTTTCAGACGGACAGTCACAGGGGAAACCAGTCACAGGGGAAACTGGGTCGCCTGCCCAGCCACGATGTACCAGGTCAGAAACAGCACCGAGACGAACGCCCCGAGGTAAGGCCGGTCGGTGCGACGGGCGAAGTAGGTCATGAAGACGCCCAGAATCGCCAGAATCGGCAGGAACTGAATGGCGACGATGACGTTGAGCGGCTCGCCCGGCGTAAACAGTTGGCCGCGCGCAAACAGCGTGCCGTACTGCACCGCCAGGAAGACCAAGAAGCCGCCCGCCAGCAGCAGCGCGTTGGTCAGCATGGAGCCCCGGGCACTGCGGCGCATTTGGTTGTGCAGCACGGTGGCCGTCATCAGCGCGTAGAGGGTAAACGGAATCAGGTAGCACAGGAACATCCGCAGCTGAGTGGGGGTCATCGGCTTGAGGCCCACGAACCAGAAGCGGTAGTCCACCTTGAAGAGGTAGTTGGTGAGCAGCAGCGAGAGGTAACCGACGCCGACCGCGCCGAAGGCCACAGCCAGTGCGCCCAGAATCTCGTTGCCGCGACGAGGAGCGGTGCCCGCCGCTGTCAGCGGAGCACCCACCGTGTCTACGGCGAGGTCAGGCGTGGCCGTCGTGGTAGTCACGGCCCGCGCCCGGCGACCCGCGCCTGCCCGCCAGATCAGGTACAGCACCAGCGAAACGAGGGTGTTGACGAGCGCCCAGACCATGATCTGGTTGGTGATGCTCTGGGGCCACAGCGCACTCGGCTTGAGGACATTGCCCGCCCAGCGGAACAGCGGGAAGAAAGTGGTGATAGGCAGCGCCAGCATCACGAGGGCTGAAAACCACCAGCCCGTGCCGGTCAGCCCACGCGGGGCGGAGGGCGCGCGGCGCAGCCCTTCAAAGGAGCGGGTGTGCAGCAGCAGGCCGCCCGTGCCGAGCACCAGCGAAATGAAGCCCAGCCAGCCCAGCGTGGTGCCGACCTCGTTCCAGTGCCAGACCTGATTGCTGGCGGGCAGCGGCGTGCCGCCGGTCAAGGTGCGGCCAAACCAGTCCAGCGCGTGCCCGATGGCCTCGTGCGACAGGTGGTCGCCGGGGTGGGTGGTGGCGGGCGTGTACAACACCCGCGCCGTGCCCGCCGCCGGGTCGCCGTAGACCTTGCCGGGCTGCACGGTTTCGGTCGTCCCGAAGACCTTTTGCAGTTTGGGGCTGTTAATTACGTCTTTGGCGCGCGGCACGTCCCACATCAGTTGCGAGAACTCGTCGTACTGGCTGTAGACCAGCGCGAGGTTGCGCGGATAGGTCAGGCTGCCTTCGGGGGCGCGACCCGAGCCGGTCGAGGAGCCTTCCAGCACCATCGCCTTGTACCCGTCGGGGTAGGCGGCGGCGGCACTGAGGATGGTCCAGCCGCCCATGGAGTGCCCTTCCAGGCCGATGTTGTTCTTGTCCACCAGGTCCAGGCTGCGCAGGTAAGCCAGCCCCGCCGGGCCGCCGTAGCCGTTCACGAAGGCCGGGGCGTCGCTGAAGCCGTGCCCGGCCTGGTCGAGGCTCAGGACCACGTAGCCGCGCCGGGCAAATTCGAGCGCGAAGTCCGACTGCACCTCGCGCGAGTTGATGTAGCCGTGCACGGCCAGGATGCCGGGCGCGGGCTTCTCGGCGCTCACGCCCTTAGGCACGTAGAGCAGAGCGCTGAGCTGCTGACCGTTGGTGCCCATAAAGCGCACGTCGCGGACGCTGACCTGACCACCGGAAGTTTGCGTCCAGGCCGCCGTCAGGCCGCCGATCAGCACCAGCACCAGGCCCAGCACGAAAAGCTGAAGGCTGCGAGATGTTTTCAAGTTGACTCCTTTGCAGCGGTCGCCAGGGAAAATGGCGTCCGGCAGCGAGCACCCCGGACACGCGCCGGGCCGGTGGAGGATGAGAGCAGAGGGACAGCGCACCCCCACACGGCCAGTCGAGTCCAGATTTTGATGTGCTCTGACCTTGCCATCACACCACCCGCTGAACAGAAAGTCAATGCACTTGAACAGATGTTCACCTGCGGCCCCGTGCACCGACCAGAGGTCAGGCTTCACCTATGCTGACAGCGTGAACGACGACGCACCCGACGACCCGACCGACCAACAGGCCGCGCAGGCCGTTCAGGTCGCCCGCCTCTACTACCACCAGGGCCTGACCACCGGCGACATCGCCCGCGAGCTGGGGCTGTCGCGCCCCAAGGTCAGCCGCCTGCTGGCGCTGGCGCGGCGCAACGGCACGGTGGACATCCGTATTCACGACCCGCAGGGCCACCCGTGCAGCCTGCAAGCCCGCCTCATGGAGCGCTGGCCGGGCGTGCAGGCGCAGGTGGTCGGGCTGCCGCCGCACTCCACGCAGGACCTGCGGCTCGAGCGGGTCGCGCTCGCCGCCGCGCACTGGCTGGGCTCGGCGCTGCGGCCTGGGCTGGTGGTGGGGCTGGCGTGGGGCAACACCCTGGACGCCGTGAGCCGCGCCCTGACCCCGCGCCCGCTGAGCGGCGTGCAGTTCGTGCAGCTCAACGGCAGCGCCAGCGTGCTGGAACTCAGCTCGGGCTTCGTGGGCGGCACCCTGACCCGGCTGGCGCAGGCGGTGCGCGGGCAGGCCCACCTGTTTCCGGTGCCCACTTTCTTCGACGACCCCGCCACCAAACAGGCCATGTGGCGCGAACGCAGCGTGCAGCACGTCGTGCAGTTGCAGCGGCAGGCCGAGCTTTTGCTGTTCAGCGTGGGCAGCCCGCACGCCGCCTTGCCGAGCCACGTCTACGCCGCCGGGTATCTGGACCCCGACGACCTCACGCAACTGGAACGCGAGGGGGCCGTGGGCGACATCGCCACCATGTTTTTCCGCGCCGACGGGAGCTGGGACGGCCTGTCGCTCAACGCACGTTCCAGCGGTCCCGACCTCGCGCTGATTCGCGACCACCCGAACACCGCCTGCATCGTGGCCGACCCCGGCAAGGCGGCGGCGCTGCGGGCGGCGCTGGACGGCGGGTTGCTGCGAACCCTGATCGTGGACGAAACGACGGCGGCGGGCGTCCTAGGCGAGGGCTGAGAACCAGGGGCAGCCGGCCCAATCCCCAACTCGCCTTCACACCGTTATCAGGCCCGGCACCTGCGGGGGCGGCAGACTCGGGGCAGTTCACCACAGGAGGTACACCATGACTGGACCCTACGACCGCCCGACTTCCCCGGCCAGCGAACCCACCGACACCCCGGCGCCCATGCCCGAGCGTTTGCCCGGCGGCACCGACACCGGCCCGGTGATGGACCCGCCCACCAACCCGGACACCCCGGGAATGCCCGAGCCTCAGCCGACCTCTAATCCCGACCTGCCGGGGATGCCGGAGCCGATGCCTGCGATGTAACAAGGCAGAGGGAGAGGGCGGAGAGCAAAGGGACAAATCCCTTCGCTTTCCACCCTCTCCCCTTTTTATTCGGCTGCTCGCCTACTTGCCGTTTTTGGTCAGACGCCAGAGCGTCACGCCGTTGCTGACCATCAGCGCGAGGCACAGCAGCGCCATCGGCCACTGCTCCTTTTGCACAAAACGAATGGTCAGGATGCCCCAGCCGCAGAGCAGCGCCGTCACCAGCCAGATGCGCCACTGCGGCGCGTTCATGCCTTTTGCCTCATGCGGGCAGCATAGAGCGCAAGGCCGGAGACAGGTGCCCCCTTCAGCGGGCGGGCGCCGGAGCGAGTGCGGCTTGCAAGGCCGCCTCGGCGTTAAGCAGGCCGGCGCCGCAAGTGTGGCGCGGGTCGGTGTCGCAACGCCCGCTGGCGAAGGGCGTGACCTGACGGGTCAAGAGGGTAGTCAGAGTTGCGCGCGACAGCTCGGGGCGCACGCTGAGCAGCAGGCTCGCCACGCCCGCCGCGTGCGGGGCCGCGAAAGACGTACCGTTGGGGTCGCGCTCGCCGCCGCTGCCGCTGACACTGCTCGCCACCACGCCGTGCGCGGGATCGCCGCCGGGCGCACCGAGAGACACCGCCCGGCCCCAGTTGGCGTAGCCGGGGCGCAGGCCGCGTTCGTCCACGCTCGTTACCGTCAGCACGTTGCGGCACCCGGCGGGCGAGTAGCCGCTCGCGTCGCGCCCGTCGTTGCCCGCGCCGACCACGACCAGAGCGCCTTTGGCGGTCACGTCGTCCACCGCTTTCTGAATGCGGGCGTCACAGCCGGTCAGCGGAATGAAGTCGGCAAAGAGGCTGAGGTTGAGCACCCGCGCCGGGTTGGGGTTGTTCGGCACGCCGGGCACGCTCAGGCCCGCCGCCCAGCGCAGGCCGTCCACCAGGTCCTGCGGGGCGATTTGACCGTTCACGTCGGCCACCCGCACATGCACGATGCGGGCGCGGGGGTTGATGCCCGCCATGCCGCGCCCGTCGTGCGCCGCCGCAATCAGGTTGGCGACAATCTCGCCGTGGTAGGCGAACTGCCCCACCGCGCCCGCATCGCGGTCACGCCTGCCGCCGTCCCCAGACCGCGCCGCGTCCGACACGAAGTCGTACCCGTTCACGACCCGCCCGGCGAGTTCCGGCGAGGCCACGTAGCCGGTGTCCAGCACCGCCACCGTGACGGGAGCAATGGTTTTTTGCGCCTGCCACAGCGCCCACGCCTGCGGCATGCGGATGGCGGCGAGGTTCCACTGCCGGGGATAGAGAGGGTCACGCGGCAAGAAGGTGGCGGGGGCGGGGACTGGAGCAGGCAAGGGAGCTGAAGCGGGCAGCGTCGGCGGCGCGACTGGCCCGGCAGGCAGCGGCGTGAACGTGCCTTGCAGGGACGGCAGAGACGAGGAAGGCGTGACCGGTTGCAGCGTGGGCAAGGTGGATTGGGCCGCCCCCGCCCCGGCGACCAGGGCGGTGAACAGCAGAGCGCGCTTGAACATTTGCCCAGTGTCTCCCGCCGGGCTGACCTAGAGCTGAGGAAGCGGCCAAGGCGCTCGGAGGAGCCCGCGCCCCTAGAGCATTTGACAAAAAGATGGCACAGCTTTTTGGCGAGCAGAGCGAGTACAAAACACTGAGCAGAACGGAGAATGGAGCGGGTGGCGGTGCTGTCCCGGCGCACGCGTAATTCGGAGAGCTGCTCTAGAATCTGTGCCATGCCCCCTGCTTCTTCAGCCTCCCGGCCTGTCGTCGTGCTGACCGGCGCGTCCAGCGGCATCGGCCTCGCCACCGCCGAGGAACTCGCCGCGCAGGGTTACGCACTGGTGCTCGCGGCCCGCCGCGCCGACACGCTGCGCGACCTCGCCCGGCGGCTCGACCCCAGCGGCAGCCGGGTCATCGCCGTGCCCACCGACGTGACCGACGACGCCTCGCGCCGCTCGCTGTTGCAATTCGCCCACGACCACTTCGGGCGGGTGGACGTGCTTATCAACAACGCGGGCGTGACGGTGGAAAAAGGCTGGTGGTGGGACGACCCCGACCCGCTGCGGGTCGTCCGGGTCAATCTGGAAGCCCCCATCGAACTCACCCGGCTGGTGCTGCCGGACATGCAGGCGCGGGGCAACGGCCACATCGTCAACATCGGCTCGGTGGCGGGGCGGGCGGCGACCAACGGCATGTACTCGGCGAGCAAATTCGGCATTCGCGGCTTTTCGCACGGGTTGCGGCGTGAGCTGCTCGGCAGCGGCATCGACGTCAGTCTGGTGGCTCCCGGCTTCGTGCAGAGCGAGATGACCGCCAAGGCCAAGCTGCCGATGCCGGGGCCAGAAGTGGTTGCCCGCGCCGTGGCCGACGTGCTGCGCCGCCCGCAACCGGAAGTCATCGTGCCACGGGTCTACGCTGCGCTCGCGCTGATGAACAGTGTCGCGCCGAAGTTGGGGGATTTGCTGGTGAGTCGGGTGGTTATTGCGCGGCGGTATCAGCACGGGGGAAAGGGCAAATAGCGAAGGGAAACAGGAGAAAGGGCCGCCTCCACACGGGAAAGCGGCTTCTCTTTCTCATTCTGAGAGCATCAAGCGGAAAGACATGTCGTTGACCCTCTCCACTGGTGGGAGAGGGCCTTGCGAAGCAAGGGGTGAGGGGGCGTCCAGACCAGGTCTAGCGAACCCTCATTCTGCCCAATGCTCTAGGGATGCCGCCGGTCCGCAAAAATCTGCTGGGCGCTCAGGTCGCCCGCCACCTTCACGTAGCTGCCGTTCTCGGCGAGGTCCCAGCTGCCGCGCTCGTCGGCCCACTCGGTGTCCATGATTTGCAGAAAGGTGGCGCGGTGGCCGTCTTCGAGCACCGGGGCGATGACCTCCACCCGGCGGTCGAGGTTACGGCTCATCCAGTCGGCGCTGCCGAAGTAGACCTCGGGCTGCCCGCCGTTGCCGAAGGCGTAGATGCGGGCGTGTTCGAGGTAGCGCCCCAGCAGACTCCGCACGCGAATGTGCTCCGAGAGGCCCGGCACGCCGGGGCGCAGGCAGCACACGCCGCGAATGACCATCTCGATTTCGACGCCCGCCTGCGACGCCCGGTACAGCGCCTCGATCATGCCGGGGTCGGTGAGCGAGTTGAACTTGAGCCGCGCCCAGCCGCCGCGTCCGGCCTGCGCGTGTTCCATTTCGCGCTCCAGCAGGGCCTCGAAACCGCTGCGGGCGGTGTCAGGGGCGACCAGGAGGTGCTGGTACTCGGCCTCGGCGTACCCGGTGAGGTGGTTGAACAGCTCGGCCACGTCGGCGCCGAGTTCGCCGTCGGCGGAAAGCACGCTGAGGTCGGTGTAGAGCCGCGCCGTCTTGGGGTTGTAGTTGCCGGTGCCGACGTGGACATAGCGCCGCAGCCCGCCTTCCTCGCGCCGCACGACCAGCGTGACCTTGGCGTGGGTCTTGAGGCCGGTGATGCCGTAGACCACGTGCGCCCCGGCGCGCTCGAGCTTGCGGGCCCAGGAGATGTTGCGCTGCTCGTCGAAGCGGGCCTTGAGCTCGATCATCGCCACGACCTGCTTGCCGTTTTCGGCAGCGGTGCGCAGGGCGCCGAGCAACCGGGGGTCGTCGCCGGTGCGGTAGAGCGTCTGCTTGATGGCGAGTACCTGCGGGTCACGGGCCGCTTCTTCCAGAAAATTCAGTACGTTGACAAAGGAGTCGTAGGGATGGTGCAGCACCACGTCGCCCTGCCGCAGCGTCTCGAAAATGCCGCCCTCGTCGTCGTCGAGGTCCGGCACGGCGGGGGTAAAGTCGGGGTAGGACAGGTCGGGACGCCTGACGGAAACGCCCATCAGGTCGGCGGTGCCCAGAGGCCCTTCGAGCATGAAAATGTCAGCGGGGTCGAGGTTGAGCTTGTCCTGGAGCAGCTCGAGCATCTCTGCCGGCATCCCACCTTCCATTTCGAGCCGCACCGCCGACCCGAAGCGGCGCCGGCGCAGGCCGTCCTCGATGGTGGCGAGCAGGTCTTCGGCTTCTTCCTCCTCGAACTCGTAATCGGTGTTGCGGGTCACGCGGAAAACGTGGGTGGACATCACCTTGCGGCCCTTGAACAGCTCGCCGATGTGCTCGGCAATCACGTCCTCGAGCAGCAGCAGGTGCTCGCCGATCGCCACCACGCGCGGCAGCACGCCCACCGGCACCTTCACGCGGGCGAAGTCGGGGTCCTCGCCCTTTTTCGTCTTGAGCAGCACGCCGAGGTTGAGGCTGAGGTTGCTCATGTACGGAAAGGGGTGGCTGGGGTCCACGATGAGCGGCGTCAGCACCGGCTGAATCTCGGCGAGGTAGTGCTCACGGAGCTGTGCCCGCTCGCGCTTGCCGAGGTCTGCCACCCCGACCAGCCCCACCCCGGCGTCGCGCAGGTCGCGCAGGATGTGGCGGGCGGCGTGCTCGACCTCACGCAGCATGGCGTGGGTCTGCTCGCGCACCAGCTTTAGGGTTTCGCGCGGCAGCAGTCCGTCGGGGCTGGGGGTCTGCACGCCCGCCGCAATCTGGCGGTGAACGCCCGCCACGCGCACCATGAAAAATTCGTCGAGGTTGCTGCCGCAAATCGCCACGTACTTCAGCCGCTCGAGCAGCGGATTGCGCTCGTCGCGCGCCTCGGCCAGCACGCGCTCGTTGAAGGCCAGCCACGACAGCTCGCGGTTCAGAAAGCGGCTTTCGGGGTTGGCGACGGTGGTCAGGGTCTGCACCGGGCCGGACGCGCGGGCAGCCTTGGCGGATTTCTTGTGCTCCCCCCGGGGTTCGGCGGGGGTGGGCGAGACGGCAGAATCGGCAGACACGGTGTTCACTCCTTGAGATTTAGCGCACGGCTGCCAAGCTGCGGTCAGCCGACTGTCCTAAAAAGTTTCAGCACCTTTCGGGCCTCAGCCGGCAAAACGGCACCTGACGGCGGGAAGGGCTGACGGCTGGAAAGGCGCCTTCAGCATAGCGCCCGCACCTGCTCCGCCCTTTTTGGCTGTGCGGCCCGGCTCACGCGCCCTGTCCCGTAAATCATGAACAGTTCCGCCGGAATCCGTATCAGGCCCCGGTCATGCCCCCGGCGCACACTGGAGCAATGGCATTTCTTTCTTCCCTGTTTCTGTCGGCGGCGCTGTTTTCATCGGCGGGTCTGGCGGGCGGCGCGGCTCCGGCTCCCCAAGCCCCTGCCCTACCAGCCAACCTGACGACCCGGACCTGGGTGCTCACCGACCTCGCCCCCGGTGGCAAGCTGCGCCGGGTGACGGGCGAACGACCCACCCTGACCTGGACCGTGCAGCCCGGCGGCCTGCAACTGAGCGGCAGCACCGGCTGCAACACCTACCGGGGGCCGGCGACGGTCACGGGCCAGCAATTGAAAGTTTCCGCGCTGGCGACCACCCGGCGCGGCTGCGCACCCACTCAGGCCCAGCAGGAAAACGACTTTCTGACCCTGCTGCGCGGCGCCAGCCACTACCGCCTCAGCGGGCAAACCCTGACGGTGTACGCGGCGAGCACCGCCCGCCTGGTCTTCACCGCGGCCCCCGGAGGTTCCATGACCACCCCGTCCAACACGCCTGCTGGGGCCAACACGCCCACCGGCACGACGCTGAAGGCCGCGCAACTCGCGGGCGACTGGCAACTCACCGACCTGCGTGAGGGCGGTCAGGCGGTCACCCTGCCCGCCGACGCGCCCTTTACCTTCACCGCGAGCGGCACGAACACCCTGCGCCTGAGCGGGATGGCCGGCTGCAACCGCTTGATGGGCGAAGTGACCCTCAGCGGCGCAGGCCTTACCTTCGGTCCCCTCGCCGCCACCCGGATGGCCTGCGAGGACATGACCGCCGAGCAGGCCCTATCCCGCGTCCTGCAAGGATCCGGGCAAGTCACCCTCAAGGGCGACACCCTCACCTGGCACCGCAGCGGGGGCGAAGTCGTCCTGACGCGACGTGCTCCGGCGGCCACCACTGCCGACCTCAGCGGCAGCTACCGCCTGCTGAGCGTGAACGGCACCGCTGCCGACGCCCGCCGCACTGTAAGCCTCACCTTCAAGGCGGGGCAGGTCGGAGGCTTCGACGGCTGCAACAGCTTCGGCGGCGAGTACAGCCTCGACAAGGCGGGGCATCTGACGGCGGGCAACCTCGTCACCACTCTGCGCGCCTGCCCTGACCAGCTGGACCAGCCCATCCTGACGGCGCTGCTCGGTCAGGCGCCGACGGTGCAGCTCCGGGGCCGAACCCTGACGCTGGACGCTGGCGGGGAACGGTGGGTATTCGAGCGGGAATAATTTCAGTAAGAAAAAGGGGCCGGAGAAATCAAATCTCCGGCCCCTTTTCTAGTCCAGTGTCGCGCTCAGACCCGTCCCAGCAGCAGCGCCGCGTTCTGTCCACCGAAGGCGAACGAGTTGCTCAGCGCGTAGTCCACCTGCCGCTCGCGGGCGCCCTCGGGGATGAAGTCGAGGGGCAGCTCGGGGTCGGGGTCGGTCAGGTTGATGGTGGGGGGCAGCACGCCGTCGGCGAGGGCCTGCGCCACGGCAATCGCTTCAATCGCGCCCGCTGCGCCGAGCAGGTGCCCGGTCATGGACTTGGTGGAGCTGACCGCGAGCTGCGCCGCGTGGTCGCCAAACACGTGCTGAATGGCCTGCGTCTCGTGCAGGTCGTTGAAATGGGTGCTGGTGCCGTGCGCGTTGATGTACCCCACCTGCTCGGGGTTCACGCCCGCCGTGTGCAGGGCCATTTTCATGGCGAGCTGCGCGCCCGCGCCCTGCGGGGCTGGCATGGTGATGTGGTAGGCGTCGGCACTCACGCCAAACCCGGCGACTTCGGCGTAGATGGTCGCGCCGCGGGCTTTGGCGTGCTCGTATTCTTCGAGGACCACCACGCCCGCGCCCTCGCTGAGCACGAAGCCGTCGCGGGTGGCAGAAAAGGGCCGGCTGGCGTGCTCGGGGTCGTCGTTGCGGGTCGAGAGCGCCTTCATGTTGGAAAAGCCGCCCACCGCCATCGCCGTAATGGAGGCCTCCGCGCCGCCCGCGAGCATCACGTCGGCCAGGCCGAGTTGGATGTAACGGGCCGCTTCGCCAATCGCCCCGGTGCCGGTGGCGCAGGCGGTGACGACGGTGCTGCTCGGCCCCATTGCGCCGTAGCGCATGGCGATGTGGCCGGTCGCCATGTTGGCAATCTGCATAGGGATGAACATGGGTGAAATGCGTCCAGCGCCGCGCTCCACGTACACGCGGGCCTGGTCCTCGAAGGTCTTCATGCCGCCGATGCCGCTGCCGACCAGCGTGCCGGTGCGCTCGCCGCGCAGGTCCTCGGCGCTCAGGCCACTGTCGCGCACCGCGAGTTCGGCGGCGCTCAGGGCCAGCAGGGTGTAGCGGTCGAGTTTGCGGGCCTCGCGGGGATCCACGAAATCGTCGAGGCTGTCGTGCACTTCGCCCGCGATTTTGCTCGCCGTGTCTTTGGCGTCGAAGCGCGTGATCGGCCCGATGCCGTTTTTGCCGGCCCGCTGCGCCTCGGCGTAGGCCTTTGCCCCGACGCCGATGGGCGTGACCGGGCCGAGGCCGGTGATAACGACCCGTTTGAGTCCAGAAATCATGTCGTCTCCTTTTGAAGTCCCAAATTGAACATTGAAAGCCCACATTGAACGTGAGTTGAACGCTCAAAAAAAGCGGAACACGGAGGGTCAACCCCCGCGCCCCGCCTCAAAACCACGCCAAGGGGCGCGTTTTACTGGTTGTTGTCGATGTAGTCGACCGCGGCCTGCACGGTGCGGATGGTTTCGGCGGCTTCGTCGGGAATGGTCACGCCGAATTTGTCTTCCAGGCCCATGATCAGTTCCACGGTTTCCAGGCTGTCGGCGCCGAGGTCTTCCACGAAGCGGGCTTCGGGGGTCACCTTGCCTTCGTCCACACCGAGCTTGTCCACAATCACATCTTTCACGTCATCAAAAGTCGCCATTACCAAATTCCTCCTGAAACTGAAGTGCCCGCAGTGTACACGCCGGGCAGAAGCGGGGGCGCAAGGCTGAACGGGGTGCAACGAGCCGCCCGCTTCCGTCAATTCGGGTTCATACCGCCGTCCACCCCGATGGTCTGCCCAGTGATGTACCCGGCGCCCTCCGAGGCGAGAAAGGCGACCAGCGCGGCGACTTCTTCGGGCTGCCCGAAGCGGGCCAGCGGAATATTCGCCTGATACTGCTTTTTAGTGTCCTCAGGCAGCTTCGCGGTCATGTCCGACTCGATAAAGCCCGGCGCAATCGCGTTGACGGTGATGCCGCGCCCGCCGTATTCCTTGGCGAGGGCGCGGGTCAGGCCGATGAGGCCCGCCTTGCTCGCCACGTAGTTGGCCTGACCGGGGTTCCCGGCGAGGGCGACCACGCTCGAAACGTTGACGATGCGCCCGCTGCGATTCTTCATCATGTGCTTGAGGGCGGCGCGGCAGGCGGCGAAGGCGCTCGACAGGTTGGTTTGCAGCACGGCGTCCCAGTCCTCGTCCTTCATGCGAATGGCGAGGCCGTCGCGGGTAATGCCGGCGTTGTTCACCAGCACGTCGAGGCGGCCCAGCGCGGCGATCACGTCCTCGACGAGTGTTCCGGCGTTGGCGGGCTGCGAGAGGTCGGCACCAAAGACCTGCGCCGCGCCGCCCGCCGCCCGGATGTCTGCGGCGACCTGCTGCGCCTCGGCTTCTCCCCGGCCATAGTGAACGGCCACCGTGAAGCCGTCCTGGGCGAGTCGCAGGGCCATGGCCCGGCCCAGACCCCGGCTCGAACCAGTAACGAGGGCGACGCGGGCGGGAGCGGGAGAAATTTCGTTGTGGGTCATGACTTTCCTTTCGGGGGGTGAAGCTCAGACGCTCAGCGGGCGGACGTCAGCGTGAGGTGCCACGCCCGCGCCACGGACAGACGCTCGCCGCCGGTGGCCGTTTCGAGGGCACAGGTCCAGATGTTGGCGGAGCGCTGGCACATCAGGTCGTAGACCTTTTGGCCGCCGCTGAGCAGCTGCGCGTCCGCCCGCTGGCCCACCTGCTGCCCGCGCACCTCGAACGTGCCCGCCTGATTCCAGGCCAGCTCCGGAAAAACGGCCTGGCCGCGCAGTTGTTCGCCGTCTTGCACCAACGTCAGCCGCAGGGCCGGAGCCGCTTCCCGCACGCTGGCGGTCCATTCGCCGGTCAGCGTGCGCGGCATCTGCTGCGACGTGACCGGAGGCTCAGATACGGCAGAGCCGCAGGACGCGAGGAGGGGAAGCAGCGTGAGGACAACGAGGCGTTTCATAGCACCGCTTATTCTGGGCTTCAGAGGGCAAAAGCCCGCACCTGTTCGGTTGAGCCGACATTTAGGGTTCGGGCGCCGGGCACAATGCGTTTGACCAGTCCGCTCAGCACGCTGCCGGGGCCAAATTCGATGAAAACCTCGGTCCCGAGTTCGGCCAGCGTCTGCACCGTCTCGACCCAGCGCACGCTGCCGGTGATTTGACGTTCGAGCAGGTCGGCGGTGTGGGTGGGGCTGTCCACCAACTCGGCGCTCACGTTGGCGACCACTGGAAACAGGTAGGGGCCGTAAGCGGCGGCGTGCAACTCGGCGGACAGCCCCTCGGCGGCGGGGCGCATCAGGGCGCAGTGGAACGGGGCAGACACCTTGAGCGGGATGGCCTTGAGGCCGCGCGTCTTGAGTTCGGCGCTGGCGGCGTCCACAGCGGCTTTTTCACCTGAGATGACCGTCTGGGTGGGCGCGTTGAAGTTGGCGGGCTGCACGACGCCAGCTTGCGCGGCGCAGACTTCGGCCACCACCGCCGGGTCGCCCATCACCGCGCTCATGGCACCGACGCCTTCGGGCACGGCCTGCTGCATCAGCTCGCCGCGCTTGCGGGTCAGGCGCAGCGCGTCTTCCAGCGTCAGCACGCCCGCCGCCACCAGCGCCGAGTATTCGCCCAGCGAGTGCCCGGCGGCCACCATCGGCGTCAGGCCGGTGTGCGCCTGCCACGCCCGGTAGGCCGCCACCGACGCGGCGACGAGCGCAGGCTGCTGGTTGGCAGTGCGGGTGAGGTCGTCGAGCGGGCCTCCCTCAATCAGCGAACGCAGGCCGGGCAGCGTGGCGTCCAGGGCCGCGTAGGTCTCCCCCGCCTGCGGAAACTCGCCTGCCAGGTCCGCGCCCATGCCGACGGCGTGCGAACCCTGACCGGGAAACAACGCGGCAATCTTGGAAGCGCTCAAGCGGGCACCTCCGCCGGCTGCGCGACCTGCGCGTGCAGCGAAGGCCGCCCGCCCCACCACTTCATCGTGCAGGCGGCCCAGCTCAGCCCGCCGCCGAAGACGACCATCAGCAGTTGCTGGCCGCCCTGAATGCGCCCGTCGTTGACCGCCTCGTACAGCGCGAGCGGCACGGTTCCGGCGCTGGTGTTGCCGTAGCGGTCGAGGTTGATGACGGTTTTTTCCATCGGAATCCCGAAGCGCTGGGTGGCGGCCTCGATGATGCGGATGTTGGCCTGGTGGGGAATCAGCCAGTCCACGTCGGCGTTGCTCAGGCCCGACTTTTGCAGCGCCTGGGTGCCCGAGTCGCCCAGCACCCGCACGGCGAACTTGAACACCTCGCGCCCGTTCATGGTGGGAACGCCGCGCATGATCTGGCCGTCGGGAAACTGGTCGGCGAGGTTGGAGATGTACAGCGCCGGCCCGCCCGCCGAGTCCGCGCCGAGCACGAAGTCCTGAAAGCCGTATCCGGCGGGCACCTCGCCCACCACCGCGCAGCCGCAGCCGTCGCCGAAAAGGATGGCGGTGTCGCGGTCGTCCTGGTCGAGCGCCTTGCTCAGGACCTCGCCGCCGAGGACCAGCACGTTTTTCGCGCTGCCGCCCAGAATCATGCCGCGCGCCATGCTCAGCGCGTAGACAAAGCCGCTGCACGCGGTAGACAGGTCATAGGCGCCCACCCCGGTCAGCCCGACCTGCCCGGCGACAAGCGCCGCCGTGGAGGGAAACATGGCGTCGGGGGTGCAGGTGGCGTAGATGACGAGGTCCACGTCTTTCAGCGCGTCCGGGTCACGCGCGAGCATGTCCTGCACGGCCTTCGCGCCGATGTGACTGGCGAACTCGCCGGGGGCGGAAAAACGGCGCTCGCGGATGCCGGAGCGCGACTCGATCCAGCCGTCCTCGATGCCCATGCGCGACTCGAATTCGTGGTTGTGAACGACCCGCTCGGGCACGTACATGCCGATGGCGGTAATGCCGATGGATTTCATTGGGGGCAGGCTAGCACTCCGCTTCGCCGCGCTCCGGGAGGCTGAACCGGGTTCAAATGTCGCACGAAGGCGGGGCGGTCAGGACGACTGTTTCCCAGTAGGCCCGCTCCACCACTTCAGCGCCGCCGCTCCCCAGCTCAGGCCACCGCCGAAACCGGCGAGCAGCAGTTGGTCGCCGTCTTTGAAGCGGCCCTGCGCCTGGGCCTCGGCCAGGGCCAGCGGAATACTCGCCGCGCTGGTGTTGCCGTAGCGGTCGAGATTGGTCACCGCCCGCTCGATAGGCAGCCCGAAGCGCTCGCAGGCGGCCTCAATGATGCGGATATTGGCCTGATGGGGAACGAGCCAGTCGATGTCGGCAGTGGTTTTGCCCGCCTGCCGCATGGCCTGCTCGGCGCTGTCGCCCAGGGTACGGACGGCGAACTTGAAGACCTCGCGCCCGTTTTGCGTCAGGTGCGGCCCCATTTCCGTGCCCTCGGGCAGCCGCAGCGCCGCGCCGCGCAGGTAGAGGTGCGGCCCGCCCGCGCTGTCGGCACCCAGCACAAAGGACTGAAAACCGTAGCCTTGCGGCACTTCCCCGATCACCACGCAGCCCGCGCCGTCACCGAAGAGGATGGCGGTGTTGCGGTCGTTCTGGTCCACCGCGCCGCTCATCACCTCGCTGCCGACAATCAATGCTTTTTTCGCCAGCCCGGCCCGGATCATGCCGTAGCCCACGCTCAGGGCGTACAGAAAGCCGCTGCACGCCACGCTCACGTCGAAGGCGGCGGCCCCGCGCAGGCCCGTGCCCCCGGCGATCAGCGCCGCCGTGGAGGGAAACATGGCGTCGGGGCTGCTCGTCGCGCAGATCACCAGGTTCACGCCGTCCAAGGCGCCAGGGAAGCGCCCGGCGAGGTCCTGCGTCGCCCGGATGCCGAGCACGCTGCTGCTCTCGTCGGGAGCCGCGTGGCGCCGCTCGCGGATGCCGGTGCGCGAGGTGATCCAGTCGTCGGAGGTGTCGAGGCGCGTCGCGTAGTGGGCGTTGGTGATCACTGCCGCCGGGGCGTAGGCGCCCACCGCCAGGATGCCGATGGCAGGCGCAGAAAGGGATGCCGTCATGACGTGACCGTAACACCTGCCCGGCCCGCCCGACAGGAAAATGGGGCTGTCTGAACCGGGTTCAAGGGCGCTACCCACCCGCAAAAGAAAAAGGCGCATCCCGCAGGACACGCCTCTCCCCACTTGAACAGCCTTATTCGGACTGCTGCTCGCCTTCGCTCTGAGCCGTTTCGGTCTGGCCCGCGTCGTTCTGAGCGGTTTCAGTCTGGGCAGGCTCGCTCTGCTCGGTGCCCGCAGCTTCGGTGCCGGTCGCTTTGGGGCTGGCCGCTTCGGTGCTCTGGCCTTCGCCGCTGAGCTGGGCGAGGGCCCGCTGGAGGCCGCGTTCGCGCAGCAGGCTGATGTAGTACGACTGCACGCCGTCCTGGCCGAGCTGCTGCACGAGCTGCTGCACGTTCATGCCGTTGGCCTGGGCGAGGTTCATCAGGGTCTGGTTGAACTCGGCCTCGTTCACCTGCGCGTTCAGGTCGGTGGCGAGCTGCTCGAGGGCGAGGTCACGGCGCACGCGGGTTTCGGCGTTCTTGGTGAGGTCGGCCTCGAACTCGTCGAGCTTGCCCTGCTCCTGCATGAAGGCTTCGTATTCCTTCCACTGCACGCCCTGGCGGCGCAGGTCGTCCTGAATTTCGCTCATCATGCCTTCGCGGCGGCGGTCGATCAGGGCCTGGGGAATCTCGACGGTCATGCCTTCCACGAGGTGGCCCACGAGTTCCTCGCGGCGCAGGTTGTCGCCTTCCTGCTGAGCGCGGCGCTCGAGTTCCTCACGCAGGTCGGTGCGCAGCTTGTCCATCGACTCGTAGTTCAGGCTGGTCGCGAACTCGTCGTTCAGGTCCTGAAGCTTCTTGCTGCTCACTTCGACGACCTTCACGCGCACGGTGTGCTCGGCGTGCTCGTGGTCGCCGTGCTGGTGGGCGGGCACGGTAATGTCCACCACGTCGCCCGCGCTCTTGCCGAGCAGGGCGTTGCGGACGTGCTCTTCGGCCATGTCGAGGTAGATGGGGTAGCTGCCGCCTTCCTCGCTGTCCCCCTCGCCGAGTTCCTGGATGGTCACCTGGTCGGCAGCTTCGATGGGACGCTCGGCCTTCTCGAACGAGGCGTTGCGCTCGCGCAGGTCGCTGAGGGTCTGCTCGAGCACCTCGTCGGTGATTTCGGGCGCCTGGGCGCTGACCTTGAGGCCCTGCCAGTCTCCGAGCTTGACTTCGGGGTAGGTTTCGCCCTTGACGGTGAACTCGAACGCCTGGCCGCTCTGCACGTCCTGGGGATCGACGGTGGCGTCCACGAGGTTGAGCCCCAGCTCGCGCAGGCCCTGCGAGTAGTGGGTTTCGAGCAGGCGGTCGCGCACCTGCGACTCCACGTAGCCCTTGCCCACGCGGTTCTCGATCACCTTGCGCGGCGCCTTGCCGGGGCGGAACCCGGGCACGCGCACGTCACGGGCGAGGCCCGCCCACACCTGGTCATAGGCGCGGTTCACTTCGGCGGCGGGCACCGACACCTTGAACTCGACCTTGTTGCCTTCCTTGCTGATCAGCTCTGCCATGAGTCTCCCATCTGGCCGCCCGGCTCCTCGCGCGGGCGGCGGTCCTTATCAGGTTGTGTTGTCGCCCTGTTGTGCCGGGCCGGGGTCCGAACCTGGACGACGCGGCGGGCGAGCGACAAGCCAACGGAGATGATACGGCTTTTCGCGCCACACATGCGAGCGCGGGCCGTCCGGGGGCTGACCGGCCCCGCTATGCTGCCCCCATGACCGTTCCCTCCACCACTCCCGATTGGGCTTACGAGCGCGAGCACTGGCGGCGCGGGCACTTCCGGGTGGCGGGCGTAGACGAGGCCGGGCGCGGCGCGTGGGCGGGGCCGCTGACGGTGGCGGCGGTGATTTTGCCCGGCACGTCGCAGGAGTATCCCTTCCGCGACAGCAAGCAACTGAGCCCCGCCGCGCGTGAGGAATACGCCGCCGAGGTGCGCCGGGTCGCCGTCGCCTGGGCCGTGGAACACGCCTGGCCGGAGGAAATCGACCGACTGAACGTGCTGGGCGCCACCCACGCCGCCGCGCTGCGGGCGATTGCCCGGCTGGAGCCGCCGCCGCAGGCCCTGGTGACCGATTACCTGCGCCTGCGGGCCGACCTGCCGCTGAGCGCGCCCCCCAGAGCCGACGCCCTGAGCTACAGCGTGGCCGCCGCCAGCCTGCTTGCCAAAACCGAGCGTGACCGGCTGATGCGCGAGCTGGACGCCGAGTTTCCCGGCTACGGCTTCGCGGCGCACAAGGGCTACGGCGCTCCCGCCCACCGCGCCGCGCTGCGCGAACTGGGCGTCACCGAGCAGCACCGCCGCTCCTACGCGCCGATTCGGGCACTGCTGGCGGCGCCGGAGCCGCTGCTTTGAGGGCCGACATCTGGCAGACTCCGGCCCATGAGTGAACGAGTGATGGCCGGACAGGTGGCGGAGATGCCCGCAGGCTTTCAGGGCGAAGTAAAGGTGGGCGGCGTGGGCGTGGTCGTCATCAACTACGAGGGCGAGTTCTACGCCCTGCGGAACAACTGCACGCACAAGGACTTTCCGCTGCTCGGCGGTGACGTGTCGAGCGGCAAAATCACCTGCGAAAAGCACGGCGGCAAATTTGAATTGACGACAGGAAAAGCGCGGGCGCTGCCTGCCGTCAAAGCGGTCAAGATTTATAAGACTGAGGTGGAAGGCGGGGCGGTGTACGTCTCCGAACTCTGAACGCAGGCGGTCAGGATTTGGGGAGGAAGATGCCGGATTTGAGGTCACGTAGGTTGACGCCCGTGACTTTGACCAGCAGGGCAGGTACTTCGTCGCCGCTGAGTGAAGGACTGAGAGCGCGAACATCGTTCACGAACTTGAGAGAATGATGCTGGGGGAAACGGTAAAGCGTTGCGCTGCCGTTTTGGGCAACCGGGGCCAGGTCAACGAAATAGGTGTCGGCATCCTTCTTGGTGAGCAGCATCACCACTTCGCCCGCCTTGAGGCCAGTCTTGACCGTCATTTGGGGCCATGTATCTGTTTCAGGGAAGCGCCGGTCTATGCCTCCGTAGCTGGCACTCCAACCCTGCTCCAGCTTGGGCGAGGTCAACGCACCAACGAGAAGGCCAATCATCTGATGGTAGAAGTTCATGCCCGCCACCGGTTGCGCCTGCGTTCCCAAACGCACTTTGAGCGGTCCGAAGGAAAGCAAAGGATTGTCGTAGCCCGAGAGCTTGATTTCCGGGGTCAGCGGCTCGCGCAACGTGTTGATGATGAGCATTTCGGCGGGTACGTAGCCCTGACCACCAGTAGTAAATCGGGGCATGAGGACACGCCACTGACCATCAGGAAAAGTGATGTACAAGGTGCCGTCAGGCTTGAATTTGGTCTTCAGGCCCGCTGATTCATAGGCTTGTTGTACGTCGTTGAGGCCGATATAACAATAGTCCGTGCAGTTTTGGAATTCAGCTAACCAAGCTGCGATAAACACGGCGTTTTTTGTCCCTCCCTCCTTGCGGGGGAGGTTGGGATGGGGGAGCGCAAATGGCGTCCTAGACAGCAAGATCTTGATCGCCCTCTGTAACGACCACAAAACTGCACGAACCATTGATATAAGCCCCTTGATATAAAGCCTTCTGACTGGGCGCGTAACAGGTTTTTCCCGCCTCGCGGCTGATGATAACCACGTCTCTTGTTGGGGCCTCAGCGTCAAGCACGCAAAGCTTTTTGGTTTCCAGGGGACTTTGGGACAGGGCCGGCAGTGCCGCGGTCACTTCGCGGAAAGTGCCGCCCCCCGCCAGCGCGTAAAAAGCAGCACTTGCCGCAAGAGCAACGCCAGCAGTCAAAGCAATCAATTTCGGCATGTTGTGTACTCCATTCAGGCTCAGGCCCACTTGCCAGGGCGAGCCGAGGTCCGCCAGGGCCAGGCGCAAAGCGTCTTGCGGCGCGTGCCCCGTCAGCACGTAACGGTCAACCAGACCGAGCGCGTGTTCTTCCAGCTCGTCCCGAACCTCCTGCGCGTGCTCGGGGGGCAAACCCAGCGTGGCGCGGCGCAGGTAACGGTCCAGATTGGCTTGGGCGAGCGGAGAGGACAGGGCAGCGTGCATGGGGACCTCGGGGGAAAGTTACTGGGCGCTTCGGGGGAGGAAGATGCCGGACTTGAGGTTGTTCAACGGCACGTGGCTCACCCGCACGGCCATGGCATTGATCCGTCCGCCGGTGGGATAGGGACCGAGTTGGGCGGGGTCTGCCACGAACCGCAACTGCTCATGTGCCGTCTTGAATTGTATTTTCCCGTCCTGGCCGACGGGAACGATGTCGGTGTCGTAGACCTCACCCGCCTTCTTGGTGAAGACCAGAACGACTTCGCCGGGTGGAAGGTCCGTCTGCGCCACACGAACGAGCGGGCCGGTTTCGCCACCGCTCAGGCTGTGGTTTTGCGGCTGCCCGTAGACCACGCTGCTCACCAATTCCAGCCCTAACCCCCGGTAAAAGGCCGGGCCGATATTCTGATGACCCTCGCCAAACCTGAGTTTCAGGTCTCCCACCGTCAGCGTGGGCTGGGCGTAGCCGCTGAGTTGTGGGGCAGCGCCGCCCTTGACTGGCCTATTCATCAGGTCAGATGCCAAGCCTGAAGCCAGGAAATAGAGGTCGTTGCCCACGGTGAAAAAAGGCACCATACGAATACGCTCACCGCCTGTCAGTGTTACCTGCCAGAGACTACCGGAAAGATGTTCGACGGTGCCCCCATGAGCAGAGACTGCTTTTTTCAGCGTGCTGAGGCTAATAAATGCGCCCTCATACGTCTTTTTGTCGTTGAAGGTATAGCAGGTCACACCGTTTTTCTCGCTCACAATGGTGATGTTGGAACCGCTCGGCTTGGTGCCGCGCACGCACGATGGTGTCACAGGCTGCGTCGTGCGAATGGGTAAGGTCAGGGGCGGGTTGCCACCGCCTGCCAAGGCGTACAGACCAGCGGTCACGGCGAGCGCGGCGATTCCACCTATAGAAATCAATTTCGGCATGTTATGCACTCCGTTCATTCCAGCACTCACGCGCAGGGGCGGGCCCAACTCGGCGAGTGCCTGGGCAAGAGCTTGTTCGGGGGCCGCGCCCCGCCACTCAAGCTGCTCGGCGCGGCAGTAGACGTGTTCTTCGAGTTCGTCCCAGACTTCCTGTCGCCTGCTCGCGGGCAGTCCGGCGGTGGCGCGGCGCAGGTACGTTTGCAGGGCGGGGGGCGGGGCGGTCACGGCGGTCATGGCCCTCAGCTCCCGGCGAGACGGTGCACGGCCCCGGTGAAGGTCTGAAACTCCTCGCGCTTCTGCGCCAGCCGTTGCCGGCCGAGGTCGGTAATCGCGTAGTACTTGCGCGGCTTGCCGTTGCGCCCGGCCTCGCCAAACTGCGCGGCGAGCAGGCCGTCCACTTCCAGGCGGTGCAGCGCGGGATACAGGCTGCCTTCCTTGAACTCGAAGTACCCGTCCGTCCGGTCCTTGGCCTCCTGAATGATGGCGAAGCCGTAGAGGGGCCGCCGTTCCAGGATGCTCAGGAGAATCAGGTCGAGATTGCCGCGCAACAGGTCAGGGTTCATGGTCACTCCTCTTCGGGCCTCGGCCACGCGGCGTCCCACGCGGTTGCGGCCCCACATAGCTATGTCTGTCTACATAGTCTGCCTAAGTTATTCGAATGTCAAGCCTAGTCTGCCTATGGTTCTAGAGATCAAAAAAGGGCCACGTCGCCGCAGCCCTCTTTTATGGCATCGATTTATTTCTGCACTGTCACCAAGTTGAGCGAGCCCACCGTACTCAGCGGCCCGGTAATCCAGCCCTTGACGTAGGTGCGGGCGGCGGCGGGGGCGGTGCTGTGGACCAGCGGCAGCCGCACGTTGGCGTTGTAGGTCAGTTCGTGAAGCTGCTTGTAGTAAGGGGCTTTCTGGGCCTGGGTCAATGCGGCGCGGCCCTTGTTCAGCGTGTTCAGGATGTTGCCGGGGTTGAAGCCGATGTCGTCGCTGCCCTTGTCGCCGTAGAAGGCACTGTAGAAGTTGTCGGGGTCGTTGTAGTCGCCACCCCAGCCGTAGAGGTACATCTGAAAGACCCCGGCGCGGCGGTCTTCGAGGTACTTGGGCCAGTCCTCGGTCTTCAGGTTGACCTTGATGCCGATGGCGCCCAGGTCGGCGGCAATCGCTTCGGCCACCGGCTTGGGGGTGGGGAGGTAGTTGCGGCTGATCGACGGATACCACAGGTCGATGCTGAAGCCGTTCGGGTAGCCGGCTTCGGTCAGCAGCCGTTTGGCGACCTGGGCATTGACCTTGACGGGCGGCACGTTCTTGCTGTTGGCCCAGGCCATGCTCGGCGGCAACATGCTGTTGTCCACGCTGCCCAGTTCACCCCAGAAGGCGTCCACGATGGCGGGGCGGTTGACAGCGAAACGGATGGCCTCGCGCACCTTGGCGTTTTTCAGCGCGGGGTGCCGCACGTTCATGTTCAGCAGGCCCACATTGAAGGAGGTCGGCAGCACCAGGGTCAGGCGCTTGTCGGCCTTGATTTGGGCCGTCGCTTCGGGGTTGAGGTTGCTGGTGAAGTCCACCGTTCCGGCGCGGACTTCGTTGAGGCGCTGCGCCGGGTCTTTGATGAAGCGGAAGACGAGGCGGTCCAGGGTACTCCTGGTGCCCCAGTAGTTGGGGTTGGGGCGGAAGTTGAGGCGGTCACCGGCCTTCCAACTTTCCAGGATGAACGCACCCGTGCCCACCGCACTGCCCGCTGGCGTGCCGTATCTGGTGCCCTGTTTCTTGACGGCGGTCGGGCTGGCGATACCGAAATAGTAGCTGCCGATGAGTGCCGGAAACGCGGTCACGGGCTTGTTAAGCGTGAACACCACGGTGTCGCCCGACTTGCTCACCGAACGCAGCAAACTGCCCGCCTCGCCCTTGTTGCCGCCGAGGAGTTGCGGCCAGACATCGAAGGTCGCGCCGTAGCGGTAGGCATTCTTCTTGTCCCACCAGCGGCTTACGTTAAAAATCACGGCGTCGGCGTTGAAGGGCGTGCCGTCGTGAAACTTGACGCCCTTACGCAGCGTGAAGGTCCAGACCGTCGCCGCCGCGTTGCTTTTCCAGCTCGTCGCCAGCGCGGGAACGAGTTCCGCCGTACCGGGCTTGAAATCAATCAGACGGTCATAAATCTGCGCGTCACCCTGCAAGCTGGGGCTGTCGCCGCCGTTGCCCGCGTTGAGGTTGACCGGTTCGCCGGGAGCGCCGTAGACAAGCGTGCCCGCAGCCCCCGCCTGAGAAAGCAGCGTCAATGTGAGCAACGTCAAAAAACCTTTTTGCATCTGAAACTCCTTACGCGGGGGAGATGCCGAACAGACCCCTGCATGATGGTTGATAAATTTTATCAGCTTTGAGAAAGAGCTCTAGAGTTTTCAGCCTGTTCCCGGCGCAGTGTCACGGCTACCCAGAGGGGTGACAAGCTGAGGGCATGAAGTCCTGGATGCTGCGGGCGCCCGCTGACGTTCTCTCCCCTGCTGACGAGGCGGCTTGCCGGGCGGCGTTGAGGGGGAGAACGGCGGCGCAGGTACCCGCCACACTGCCGAAATGGGTCTTTTTGCGCTGGCTGACGGAACAGGGTTTTTTGCTGCATGGGTCGCCTGTTGGCGAACTCACGGAACTGCGCCCGGCAGAGAAGGCTTACCGGCAGCCCGACGAGTTCAGCAACACCATCGGCGTTTACGCCGCATCGGACGGCATTTGGGCCATGATGTACGCCCTCCGCAATCCGCAGACCACTCAGATGAGCGATATGGGCCTGCGCCTCCAGAAAAATGGGCAGTGGGGCGAAATGTGCTATTTCATGTCTCTGGCGCCGAGGCAAGGGCAAGTCAACAGGGTGGAAGAGTTGCTCGTGAGTGGCACGGTCTACGTCCTGAGCAGGGAGGGATTTCAAAATTCATCGCCTTACCACAATCCTGGCCTCGGCGAAGTTCAGGAAAGTCATTGGGTTTGCCCCACTCCCGTCCGGCCCCTTTTCGCCGTGCCCGTGCAGGCCGCCGATTTTCCCCTGCCCGTGCGCCTGCATGACCGGGAGACGGTGGACGCCCGCTGTCAAGCGGACCCGTGGGGCTTTCCCTGGCTGGACCCTTAGAACACTTGCCAGAAAATGCCCCCCTCACCCCTGCCTTTGGCAGGCCCTCTCCCACTAGGGTAGAGGGTCGAAAGGCGAAACATTCCCAGGCCGCGCTACCCTGCGGCATGACCGCAGAGGCGACAGCTCCCGGCCCCAGGGCGCGGGCGTATCACGAGTACCTGGCCGCAGAGGGCTACCGCCCGCAGTTCGACGGCGACGGCGACGTGGAATTCAAGGCCGAAGGGTTTTACCTGTGCTGCTTTGCCAACGAGGACGACCCGCAGTACCTCTACCTCGCCGCGCCCAATGTCTGGGCGCTGGAAGACGCCGGGGAGCGCACGCAGGCGCTCGACATCGCCATGCACCTGCAAATGCTTTACAAGGGCCTGAAAGTAGTCGTGCTGAGCGACACGGTGTGGATGAGCTACCAGGGCTTTCTGGAAGACGAAGCCGCCTTTCGCGGCGTGTTGGGCCGGGTCATCGACCTGCTGCTCACGGGGGTGCGCGACTTTCACCGCCGGATGCGTGAGGAAACGCTTCCTGCCGAGGAACACAGCGGAGTGCAGGCGTGAGCGCCGCGCCCGCCCCGGCCCTCATCGCCCTGCTGTCCCTGAGCGCCGCCGACGCGTTGGGGGCCGCCACCGAATTCAAGACGCCCGAGGCGATTCGCGCCCGCTACGGCGAGAGCATTTCGACCTATCAGCCCGGCAGCGTCTTCGGGTTCGCGCCCGGCGAGGCCACCGACGACAGCCAGATGGTGGCGGCGACCCTGCTCGGCTACCGAAAGGGCGACGGGCTACCGGGCGTTCTCGCGGGCCTGCGCGACTGGCTGTCCACCGCGCCGCCCGACGTGGGGGGGCTGACCCGCGCCGCGCTGCGCCTGGGCACCCTCGACGGCGGCGTGCGCGCCTGGGAACACAGCCGCTTCCAGAGCGCGGGCAACGGCGGCCTGATGAGAATCGCGGCGGTGTGGCTGCGCGGCTTTCAGGGCGAGGAATTGAACCGCGAAAGCGCCCTCGTGACCGCGCTGACCCACGCCGACCCGCGCTGCGTGTTCGCGTCGGTGTTTTTTACGGCGCTGCTGGGGCGGCTGGCGGCGGGTCAACCCTTCCAGGCCGCCGCTGAGGAGAGTCTGCAAGTGATGGACGCCTCCGACGCCCGCTCCGTGCTGCTTGATGCTGGATTGTTCGGCGTGGACACCCGCGCGGCTTTTGGCGCCTTCAAGGCCACCGAGCGTCAGGCCCGCGCCGACGTGCGCCGGGCAGCCCGCGCGGGCCTGAGCGGGCAGGTGAGGTCGCAGAGCGGCTACGTGCTGGACACCTTGCAGGCGGCGCTGGCACACGCACAGGCGGGCACCTGGCTGGGGTGCGTGGAGCCCGCTGTGCTGCTCGGCGACGATTCCGACACGGTGGCCTGCGTGGTCGGCGCGCTTTGCGGGGCACGGGGGCTGACCTCCCCCGAACTGGAGGTGCCGGAGCATCTGCTGCCGGAGCTGCGGCTGGGCCACTCCTGGCCGGGGTGGCAGCGGGATTGGGCCTGCACCGAGCATTTCCCCGAACTGCTGGCATGACCGAAGAGGAGTTTCTGGCGCTGGTGCGGCACAACCCGGTCAACGCGGCCCTGCTGGACCGGCTGCCGCAACTCGCTGCCTTTGCGCCGGGAGCCCTGCTGGTGGCAGGCTCACTGTTCGGCACCGTCTGGAACGTGCAAAGTAGCAACGACCCGGCGGCGCACATCAAGGACTACGACCTCTTCTACTGGGACGCCGACCTCAGCTACGAGGCCGAGGACGCCGTGATTCGGCGGGCGGCGCTGCTTTTCGCCGACCTCAGTGCCCCCATCGAGCTTCGCAACCAGGCCCGCGTGCACCTGTGGTTCAATCCCAAGCACGGCCTGAACCGCCCGCCCATCCGGAGCGTGCAGGAAGGCATAGACCAGTTTCTCATCGAGTGCACCTGCCTGGGCATCGACGCGCAGGGGAATGTTTACGCGCCCTACGGCCTGGACGACATGGCGGCGGGCCTGCTGAAACGCAACGCCCTGAACCACTCGCCGGGGCTGTACGCCGCCAAAGCGGAGAGCTACCGCGCCCGCTGGCCCTGGCTGCGAGATGTGCCTGTGTGATGCAGCGGCGTGATACCGGGCAAGTGTCGCCCGGTGAACAGCGAAATGGAGGACGGCCCCGTTAAACTCTAGGTATGTCTGAAAAAATTGTCATCGTGGCGGCCAAGCGCACGCCCATCGGCAGCTTCATGGGAAGCCTGAAAGACGTGTCGGCGGTCGACCTCGGCGTCACGGCGGCGGGCGCAGTCCTGAGCGGCGTGAGCGACGAAGTGAAGGCCGACATTGCCGACGTCATCGTGGGCTGCGTGCTCCAGGCGGGCCAGGGCATGAACGTGGCGCGGCAGGTGGGGCGCGGCGCCGGGCTGCCCGACGCGGTGCCGGGACAGACCATCAACCGCATGTGCGGCAGTGGTTTGCAGTCGGTGGTGAGCGCCATTCAGGGCCTCAAGTCCGGCGACGGCCAGATTTACCTCGCGGGCGGCACCGAGTCCATGAGCCGCGCGCCCTACCTGCTCCCCAAGGCCCGTGAAGGCTACCGGCTGGGGCACGGCGAGATTCTCGACACCATCCTGACCGACGGCCTGACCGACGTGTTCCACAACTACCACATGGGCACGACCGCCGAGAACCTCGCCGAGAAATACGGCATTTCCCGTGAGGACCAGGACGCCTTCGCGCTCGAATCACAAAAGCGCGCCGCCGCCGCCATCGAAGGCGGATACTTCGGCGACGAAGTGGTGCCGGTGGAAGTCCCGACCCGCAAGGGCCCGGTGACCTTCGACAAGGACGAGCACCCCCGCGCCACGTCGCTCGAAGCGCTCGCCAAGCTGCGGCCCGCCTTCAAGAAGGACGGCGGCACCGTCACGGCAGGCAACGCCAGCGGCATCAACGACGGCGCGGCGATGGTGCTCGTCACCACCGAGAGCTACGCGCAGGAACGCGGGCTGCCTATCCTGGCCGAGGTGAAGGGCTACTCGAACGTGGGCGTGGACCCGGCCATCATGGGTATCGGCCCGGCCTACGCGGTGCCGCTGGCGGTCAAGCGGGCGGGGCTGTCGATGAGCGACGTGGACCTCTTCGAACTCAACGAAGCCTTCGCCGCGCAGAGCCTCGCCGTGCTGCGCGACCTGGGGCAGCAGGGGGCCGAGGTGGACCCCGCCCACGTCAACCTGACCGGCGGCGCGATTGCGCTGGGCCACCCCATCGGCGCGTCGGGTGCCCGCGTGCTGACCACGCTGATTCACCAGTTGCGCCGCACCGGCAAGGAAACCGGCGTGGCGAGCCTGTGCATCGGCGGCGGCATGGGGATTGCGCTGGTGTTGCAGGCCCGCTGACACCGACCCGCTTACACCGGGGGCGTAGAGCATTTGACATAAGAGTGCTTGGCGTTTTTGACCCTCTACCCTTGTGGGAGAGGGCCTTGCGCAGCAAGGGGTGAGGGGGTCTTTAAACAGGTAAGGGCGGAGGGGAACAGAATCCTCTCCGCCCTTCCTTTTGCCGCTGCACCCTCTACCCTGTCCCCATGTCCGACGCCGTGACCACCCTTTTCACCGCCATTCACGCCAACAACCCCGAGGGCGTGCGCCTGCTGGTGCGGGCCGAGCCGGAACTCTTGCAAGCGCGCAGCCCGAGCGGCCTGTCGCCGGTCATGTTCGCGGCGTACTACCAGCGGCCTTACGTGCTCGACGTGCTGCTGGCGGCGGGCCCGGAACTGGACGTGTTCGAGGCGGCGGCGACGGGCCAGCCCCTACCGGAAGGAGCGGACGTGAACGCCTTCAACCCCGACGGCTTCACGCCCCTACACCTCGCCGCCATGTTCGGGCGCACGGAGGCGGCGCGGGCGCTGCTCGGCGGCGGGGCGGACCTGCACGCGCTGAGCCGCAACCCGCAGGCGGCCTCTCCCCTGCACTCGGCGCTCGGCGGGCGACAGTGGGAGACGGCGCGGCTGCTGCTGGAGCAGGGCGCCGACTCGCACGCCGCGCAACCCGGCGGCTGGACCCCGCTGCTGCTGGCGGTGCGCGAGGGCGCGGCAGACCTGGTGGCCGAGTTGCTGACGCGGGGCGCCGACCCCCACGCCCGCACCAACGACGGCGAGAGCGCGGCGGACCTCGCGCGGGACAACGAGCACGAGGGGCTGCTGCGGCAGTTCCCGGTGCTGGCCCAGGCGGGCACCGAGAGCCAGGACGCCCCACCTCGCCCAAACTGAGCCGCAATTAACGATTCCACCGCAATCGGTAAGAAACTTCCAACCCACCGCCGCCGCCGAGCAGCCACAATGCCGGTATGGACGAACTGAATAAAACCACGGCCACCGGCACCGTGACCACCAACACCGACGCCGGAGCCGACAGCGCCCGCGACGTGCATCAGCCGATGTACACGACCACGCCGCTCGAAAGCCGCGTGAGTAGCTCCGACGAGGGCCTGGGCAGCGCCGTGTCGCCCGACATGCCTGATCCCGCCGCTGTCACCGAGCAATTTGACCAGCTCGCCACCCGCGACCCCGAAGCGATGGAGCACCGTCTCCAGACCCCGGAATTCGCTGGGGCCGAGACGACGGCGGGCCTCGTTGACGGCGCAGCGGGCAGCGTGCTCGGCGCCAACGACCTCGCCTTGATGACCACCGCCGACGGACTTTCGGGCACCGCCGTGGGCCGTGAAGTCGGCCTGAACCGCGACCCCAACGCGGGCTACACCGCCCCCGCCCTCAGCGGCCCGCCCCACGTCAGCGAGCAGCCTGGCGACCTGCCCCCCGGCGAATCCGAGGAGCTCAAGTCGCAGATCGAAAACCGCTGATTCTTCAACAAAATGCCGCCTGCCTGGGAAATCCCGGTGCAGGCGGCGTTTTATTGCTCGGCTCAGCGGCGGCCAAAGCCTCCGGCGCGTCCCGGTTCGCTGCGGCCTGCGGCAGGGGCAGCGGGCGTCGCTGGGGCCGCCGCGCCGCGTCCGAAGTCACCACCACGCCCAGTGCTGCTGCTCGAAGCGCTGTTGTAGGCGGGAACGGGCGGCGCGGCGGGCGTCATGCTGGCGCCGCCGAGGCCCGCCGAAGCGTCGTTGGCGAGACGGGCGAATTCCTTGGGGTCGATGGCGCGTTCCAGCCCCTTGTCGTAGGTGATGAGATGGCGGCGGAACAGCCCGGCGAGGTAGGCGTCCATCGTGACCATGCCTTCGCGGGCGCCGGTCTGCATCACGCTGGTGATCTGGAAGGTTTTGCCCTCGCGGATCAGGGCGCGGACCGCCGGGTTCGCCAGCAGGATTTCGTAGGCCAGCACGCGTCCCTGCCCGTCGGCGCGCGGCAGCAGTTGCTGGGTCATCACGGCGACGAGGTTGTTGGCGAGCTGCACCCGGATCTGTTCCTGCTGCTCCTCGGGAAACACGTCCACGATGCGGTCGATGGATTCGGGCGCGGAGTTGGTGTGCAGCGTGCCCATCACGAGGTGCCCGGTTTCGGCGGCGGTCACGGCGGCCTTGATGGTCTCGTAGTCGCGCATTTCGCCCACCAGAATCACGTCGGGGGCCTGACGCAGCGCGGCGCGCAGGGCGTCGTCGAAGCTCAGGGTGTCGCTGCCGACCTCGCGCTGGTTGATGATGCTCGCCTTGTTGGGGTGCATGAACTCGATGGGGTCTTCGATGGTCAGGATGTGCAGCTTCTTGGTCGTGTTGATGTGGTCGATCATCGAGGCGAGGGTGGTCGATTTGCCCGAGCCCGTCGGCCCGGTGACGAGCACCAGCCCGCGCGGCGCGTTGGCGATGTCGATCACCGTCTGCGGCAGCCCCATCTCGGCAATCGTGCGGACGGTGGTGGGGATGAGGCGCATCACGCCGCCCACGTTGCCGCGCTGCATGAAGGCGTTCACGCGGAAGCGGGCCTTGTCGCCGAGCGCGAAGGAAAAGTCGAGTTCGCGCTTTTCCTCGAAGATGCGCTGCTGGCGCTCGTTCATCATCGAGTACATCAGCTTGCGGGTGTCACTCGCGCTCAGCGGCTCGAAGCCCTGCGCGTCGTAGTCGCCCGAGAGTTTGAACTGCGGCGGCAGCCCGGCGGCCAGGATGATGTCGGAGGCACCCTTGTCGGCGGCGAGGCGCAGGATATCGGTGATGTCGATGCCGGAAGTCATGGTCATGGGTCAGCTTTCCTTTTTGCTTTTGCTCTCTGGAATCGGCTTCTCTGGACGCGGCAGGCGCCTCAGCTCGCGGTGACGGCCAGCACTTCTTCAAGGGTGGTCAGGCCTTGCAGGGCCTTTTCGATGCCGTCCTGGCGCAGGCTCCGCAGGCCGCTTTCGCCCAGCGCCACGTCGCGGATTTCGGCGGCGGGCCGCCCGGCCCCGATGGTGCGGCGCAGCGAGTCGTCCATCACCATCAGCTCGTGGATCCCCATGCGGCCCTTGTAGCCGGTGCCGCCGCAGCGGGGACAGCCGGTCCCGCGCATCAGATTCGCGCCGCGAATATCGCGCTCGCTGATGCCGAGCCGCCGGAGCACCTCGGGGTCGGCGTTGGTGGGCTGCTTGCACTCGCTGCACACCCGGCGCACCAGCCGCTGCGCGAGCACGCCCATCACGGCCGCCGAGATGTTGAAGTTCTCGATGCCCATTTCCTCAAGGCGGGTCACGGCGCCTGGCGCGTCGTTGGTGTGCAGAGTGGCGAGCACCATGTGGCCGGTGAGCGCCGCTTCCACCGCAATCTTGGCGGTTTCCTGGTCACGGATTTCGCCCACGAAGATGATGTCGGGGTCCTGACGCAGGAAGGCGCGCAGGGCGCGGGCAAAGGTCATCCCGGTCGAGTTGTTCACCTGCGACTGCACGATGCCCGGCACCTCGTACTCGATGGGGTCTTCGATGGTCGTGGTGTTTTTCTCGGGCTTGGCGATGCGCTTGAGGGTCGAAAAACAGGTGAACGACTTGCCCGACCCCGTCGGCCCGGTGACCAGAAAAATGCCGTTGGGCCGCTCGATAATCTCGGTGTAGCGGGCGTAGTTGTACTCGGAAAAGCCGAGCTGCTCGAGTTCGGGGATGTTGCTCGCCTTTTGCAGCAGACGCATGACGGCTTTCTCGCCGTACACGGTGGGCAGGGTCGAGAGACGCAGGTCGAGGTCGATGCTGCCCTTCTTGAAGCGCACGCGCCCGTCTTGCGGCACGCGGCGCTCGGCGATGTCGAGGTGGCCCATGATCTTGAGGCGGGCCATGATCTGCTGCGCCGCGCCCTTGGGAAAGGAGTTCTGCTCGCGCAGCGCACCGTCGATGCGGTAGCGCACCTTGACGGCGTCCTCGGTGGTTTCGATGTGAATGTCCGAGGCGTCTTGCAGCGCGGCCTCGCGGATAATCGAGTCCACCACCTGCACGATGGCGCTCTCGTCGGCCACCGAGAGGTCGGCTTCCTGCGACTGCTGGGTCTTGTTGCGCTCGGCGAGTTCCTTGTTGAGCTTCTCGAAGCCCTTTTCCCCGAAGTAGCGCTCGATCAGGCGGATGATGTCTTTTTCCGCCATCACGGCGGGCAGGATTTCTTTGCCGGTAATCAGCTTGAGGTCGTCGAGCGCAAACACGTTGCGCGGGTCTTTCATGGCGACGACGAGCGAGTTGCCCTGGAGCCTGACCGGCACCACTACGTAGCGGCGGGCGGTGGCCTCGGGAATCATCAGCGCGACCTTGGGGTCCGGCGGGTTCTGGATGGGGTCGAGGAACTCGTAGCCGAGCTGCGCGGCGAGCGAGCGGGCGAGCATCTCGGGGCTGAGCTTGCCTGACTGCACCAGGGTGTCTTCCAGGCGGCCTCCGCCGACGTTCTGCTTTTGCAGCGCCGAATCCACCTCGTCGGGGCTGGCGAATCCGAGTTCGGTGATGACCTCGCCGAGCGGCTTGACCTTGCCCTCACGGGCCTGCACCTGAAGCGCCTCGCGCAACTGGTCGCGCGACAGCGTGCCTTCCTGCACGAGTTGCTCGCCGAGGCGGCCCCGTTGCGGGTAGAACTGCTCAATCAGGCGCTCGATGTCGCGCGGGCGCGTGAGCATCAACTGCACTGGGCGCCCGATGAGCGCGTCGATGTCGGGGCGCTTGCGCGGGTCGCTCGTCAGGACCGTCACGCCCTGCTCGGTTTCGTCCACCGGCACCGCGAGCAGGCGCAGGGCGTCGGCGCGCAGCATGCTGCCGAGGACTTCCTCGCCGGGGTGAAAACCGCTGGGGTTGGGAAGGAAGGTGGTGCCTTCCTGTTCGGCGAGCACCTCGTAGAGCTGGTCTTCGGTGATGGCCCGCTGCGAGATCAGGGTCGCCCCGAGCGCCTCGCCGGTCTGCTGCTGCGCGTCGAGCGCCACCTGAAGCTGTGCGTCGGTGATGTAGCCGTGCGTGATCAGCCGCTCACCGAGCTTGCCTCCGGTGCGCCCGGCGTCGCTGGCCCCGCTGGGCACCACGATCTCCAGGCCAAGCTCGGGGTAGTGCGTGGCGATGGCCCACATCACTTCCTCGCGCAGCGCCTGATACGGTTCGATGTCGAAGCCGCTGTCGTCTTCAAGCGTCTCGATCGAAAAGCTCGACAGCGGGTCCACCAGCGCCACCCGCAGCCGGTCACCTTCGAGCGCGAAGGGAAACGCCTGCAAGTTGAGGGCCGTCTGGGGCCGAATCGAGCGCAGCGCCGCCGGGTCGGGCTGCACCGCCAGCAGGTTGACCAGCGGAATGCCGAGCGCTTCCTCGATGGCGCGGGCGATGCGTTTTTCGCCCACCATGCCGGAGTCGATCAGCACGTCAGCGAGGCGGCCCCCCACCTCGGAGTGCCGCTCCAGCGCCCGCTGCAAGTCGTTGTCGCCCAGATACCCCTGGTCCAGCAAAATCGCGCCCAGGCGGCGGTCACCAATCGAAAGAGCCAAGTTTCATCCCTCCAGCCGTCCTGCCTGCCACCACTGCACAGGCGGGTCGAAAATAGTCGAGGAACAGGGTAAGCCCCCGCTTGTCACAACTTTATGCCGCAGGGAACACAGTGCCGCCACTTGGCCTGTAGGGAGGTGGCGCTAGCTTACAAAGAGCGGCTGAACCAGAGCTAGAGGCGTTACCCCGCTCCCTTGCGGGGGTGGCGCGGCTGCCAGTCGTGGCCGTAGCGCCCAAGTACTTGCCGCTCCAGCCGCCGGGTCAGGCGGGTATGCGGCAGGGCGTTGTCGATCAGCGGCTCGACCAGCACCGTGTGCATCCCCGCCAGGTTGCCGCCCAGCACGTCGGTGAACAATTGGTCGCCCACCATCGCCACCTGCGGTGCAGGCAGACCGAGCACCTCCAACGCCCGGCGAAAGGCGCGGGGATTGGGCTTGCCTGCCATGCCCACGCCGTCGAAGCCCAGTTTCGGCAGCCAGAAGGCGGCGCGTTTGGCGGTGGCGTTGCTCAGCAGGTAGAGCCGGATGCCCGCGCCGCGCAGGTCGGCGGCCCAGGCGATTATTTCGGCGGCGTCCTCGTAACTCTTGTACGGAATCAGTGTGTTGTCGAGGTCGAGCACCAGCCCGCGCAGGCCCCGCGCCGCCAGAAACTCGGGCGTGATCTGCGAGACGTGCGCGATGAGGTCGTCGGGCCGCAGCAGGCTCATGCGCGCGCCTCCCCGGTCTGCCCTTCCCTACGCGGCAGGCCGATGACCGCCCACATCCGCCCGGTTTGCCCCGCGTCGCGGCGGTAGGAATAGAAGTCGGCCTCGGTGGAGCAGCGCCCGCTGACCCAGAGGTCGCCCACTCCGGCTCCTTCCAGCAGGGCGCGGTTGGCCCCGGCGAGGTCGAGGTGCGTGCGGCCTTCCCGCTCCAGCACCCACTCGCCCAGTCCGGCGGCACGGAACTGCGCGGCCACGTCCTCCCCCACTTCGTACTGCTCGCCGCAGATACCGGGGCCGACGGCGGCGTGAATCCGCTCGGGGCGGGCGCCGAGGTTCACCATCTGCTCGACTGTCCGCTGCCCGATGCGCCCCACCGTGCCCTTCCAGCCCGCGTGCGCTGCGCCGATGACGCCTGCTTCCGGGTCCGCGAGCAGCAGCGGGTAGCAGTCCGCCGTGCCGATGGCGAGCAGCACGCCAGGGGTGGCCGTCACCAGCGCGTCGCCTTCCCAGAACCCCGGCGCCTGCGCGTGAACGACCTGCACGCCGTGGACCTGATTCAGCCGGGCAAAATCGTCCGCCGCGAACCCGAGCGCCGCCGCGAGCCGGGCGCGGTTTTCGGCCACCGGGCGCGGGTCGTCACTGCGGTCGTCCAGATTGAGGCCCGCATACGGCCCCGCCGAAACGCCGCCCGCGCGGGTGGTAAAGGCGTGGGGCACGGCGAGGTTCGGTGCGCGCAGCAGCGGAAGGCCGGGGGCAGTCATTGTCCAGAGTGTAGCGGTCCAGAGTGGAGCGCGGCGGCGCGGCTTGAACCCGCTCCAAGCATCTGAACCCCGCCACGCGTTAGAGTCGCCCGCATGAGTGTGACGATTGACCTTTCGGGCAAAACAGCGTTGGTGATGGGCGTGGCGAATGCCCGCAGCCTGGGCTGGGCGATTGCTGAGCAACTCCTGCAAGCGGGCTGCCGCGTGGGCTTTTCCTACCAGGGCGAGCGCCTGAAAGGTGAGCTGGAAAAACTGACGAAAGACTGGCCGAACACCTGGATTCAACAGGCCGACGCGACCAGCGAAGAAGACATGGACGCGCTGTTTGCCCGCGTGAAAGACGAGTTCAGCGAGCTGCACCTGCTCGTGCACTCCATCGGCTTCGCGCCGCGCACCGCGATGGACGGGCGCTTTATTGACACCACCGCTGACGACTGGAACACCGCGCTCAACGTCAGCGCCTACACCCTGGTCGCCGCCGCCCGCCGCGCCGAGCCGCTGATGCCCGACGGCGGCTCCATCATCAGCCTGACCTACCACGCCTCGCAGCAGGTGGTGCCCCGGTACAACGTGATGGGTGTGGCCAAGGCCGCCCTCGAAGCCGCCACCCGTTACCTCGCCGCCGACCTCGGTGAGCGCGAGATTCGCGTGAACACCATCAGCGCCGGGCCGATGCGGACCATCGCCGCCCGCTCGATTCCTCATTTCGGCAAGCTCTACAACAAGGGGGCCATGAACGCCGCTTTCGGGCGCAACGCCACCTCCGAGGAAGTCGGCAAGCTCGCGCTGTTCCTGCTCTCCGACCTCAGCAGCGGCATCACCGGGCAGACCATCTATGTGGACGCGGGCCTGAGCATCATGACCGTGAAGGAAACCGCCGAGGACTGATACGGCTTTAAATTGAGTCCCGGACATGTCCGGGGGCAATTTTTCGCGGAGCGCATAGAAAAAATACGGCTTTAAGGAGATGGACGGGCATCCGGCGCCTCTTCCGGATGTTCGGGAATCGGATGAAAACCGTATGACGCTGGGCGCCGGCAACACGAAAAAGCAGGACCGGCACACTGTTGTCCGGTCCTGCTTTTCGCTGAAAGGCTCAGTAGAACTTGGCGACCCGCTCCACGCTGTGGCGGTGGTGAGGGTAGCCTTCCTCGGCCCGCTTGCCGAGGGGCAGAATCCCGGCGAACTGCACGTGCTCGGGCAGGTCCAGAATCTGGCGCACCTTGCCTTGGTCGAAGCCCAGCATCGGCACGGTATCGTAGCCCAGCCCACGCGCGGCGAGCATCAGGAACCCGAAGGCAATGTTGGCCTGGGTCAACCCCCACTGCCCACGCTGCGCGGTGTCCTGCGCCCCGAAAGCGCCGTCGAACGTCGCCCGCTGCTGGGTGCGGCCCGCGTCGCCGAGGCCAGGGTGGGCGGTGTCTTCCGCCGTTTGCAGGGTGTCTTCCATGTCGCTGTAGATAACAATCACGGCGGGCGCGCTCGTCACCTGGGGCTGACCGTAGGCGGCTTCGCGCAGTTGCTCCTTGAGTTCGGGGGTCTGCACCACCGCAAAGCGCCAGGTCTGGGCGTTCCAGGCGCTCGGCGCGAGGCTGGCGAGGCGCAGGATCTCGCGCAGGTCGTCCTGGTTCAGGGGTTCTTGCACGAACTGGCGAATGCTGCGCCGGCTTTCGATGGCTTCGGTCATGCTCAGCGGGCGCTGGGTGGCGGCGGGGGGCGTCTGGGTCGCAGTCATGGGCGACAAGTTAGGTCAACCGCTTTAAAAAGTCAAGCACTCTGGTTTTCGCCATACTTTGTGCTCCGTCACGGTGTAAGATGTCAGATATGAATGACGTTGCCCCCCCGACCTTCTGTCCCGTGTACCGCGCCATCGGCGTGTTGCAGGAAAAATGGGTGCTGCACATCGTCCGCGCCCTGCTGGGGAGCGAAAAGGGATTCAACGAGCTGGCCCGCGCCGTGGGCGGCTGCAACAGCGCCACCCTGACGCAGCGCCTGGAGAGCCTGGAAGACCTGGGCATCATCGTCAAGCGCACCGAAGACGGCGGCGGCAAGCTCGCCCGCAGCGTGTACTCGCTGACCCCTGCCGGACAGGAACTCCAGACCGTGATTGACGCCATCGACGCCTGGGCGCGCGCGCACCTCAGCGAATCCGAGCCGACGCGCTGCGTGGGCTGAGAGCACCCCATCAAAGAAGCGGAGGAGGCCCCATCACCGGGACTTCCTCCGCTTCACATCGTTTTGCCGGTCAGTACTCGATGCCCTTGACCTTGTACTTCATCTGCTTGCCGCCTTCGAGGGTGACCACGAACGACTCGCCCTTCTTGCGGCCCATCAGTTCACGGCCCACCGGGCTTTCCTCGCTGATGCGGGTGATGGAGCCGCCGACCATCGCGGCCTCGGCGGCGCTCACGACCTGCACCTTCATGTCCTTTTTGCTCGTCTCGTTGGAGAGCTGCACGATGGCGCCGAGTTCGACGCGCCCGCCATTTTCCTGGTCTTCGATGAGGGTGGCGCGGGCGAGCGTGTCTTCAAGCTCGTCGATGCGGGCCTCGATGTTCATCTTCTCGCGCTTGGCGTCTTCGAGGCCGGTGTCTTCGTTGTCGGCGCTGGTTTCCATCTGCTCTTGCAGGATGCGGGTGGCCTCGTTCAGGCGGTTCTGCTCCTGCTCCAGCGCCTTTTCGAGACGCTCGAAGCCTTCGCGGGTGAGTCTGACTTGCTTGGTCTGGGTCACTTCGGTGCTCCTTACGGTGGCTGCCTCGGCGGGGCCACTGGGTGCGGCAAATGGGTAAGTCATGCGGAACTAGAATTCGCCGCGCATTCTGCCACAGCCCCGCAACGCTGACAATGCGCTGGAAAGACAGGAGCAGGGCCGGAAGACGCGCTGAAGCCCTCGCCAGCCCCGGCCCGCTTGCTACCCTGCCTCCCGATGTCTGTCGCCGAGCCTGCCCCCGCGCCGCTTTCCTCACCACCGCTGGCCCCGCCGCCCCAGCCCCTCACCTTTGCCGTGGTCGGTGCCGGCGCCGTGGCTTTTTTGTGTCTGGGAGTGTTGCAGGCAATTTATGGCCCGGCGTTTCCTGCCTTCGAGGAGCGCTTCGGGGTGGTGACGGCGCGGGTCGGCCTGATTGCCAGTGCCCACTTCATCGGGTCGGCGGCGGCGCCTCCGCTCGCGGGACTGCTGCTCGCGCGGCTGGGCGTGGGGCGGGTGGTCGGCGGGGCCTTTACGCTGCTTGCCGCCGGGGCGCTGTTGGTCGCTGCCGCCCCAACCTGGCCGCTTGCACTGCTGGGCGCGCTGCTCGGCGGACTGGGCCTGGGTGGAGTCTCGGGGGCACTGAATGCCGCCTACGCGGGCGTCGGCACCCGCGCCATCAATTTCGTCAATGCGCTGTTCGGGGTGGGCAGCATGCTCGCACCGCTACTCCTCGCACTCACCGCGCGGCAGGCGGGGTCTCCAGGAGGTGGACTGCCGCTCGCGTTCGTGACGATTGCCGTGCTGGCGGGCTTGAGCCTGCTCGCCGCCCGGCTGTGGGGGCTGCCCCGGCTGTTGCAGGACACCGGCACGGAAAGCAGTCAGGCCCGCCGCAGCACCCTGGCGCTGTTTGCTGGTTTGCTGCTGCTGTACGTGGGCGTCGAAGTCGGGTCGGGCGCCTGGGCGGCCAATTACCTCGGCGCGGTGGGGCACGCCAGCCCGGCGCTGGTGGTGAGTGCCTACTGGGGCGGCCTGACCGTTTCGCGGGTGCTCACCAGTCTGTTTGCCAGCCACGTCGCGCCGGGGCGGCTGGTGCTGGGGGCGGCGCTGCTCGCGGCGGTCGGGTCAGCGCTCACGGCGCTGCCCGCGCTCGCGCCCTTCGCTTATGTCCTGGTCGGCGTCGCCTGCGGGCCTATCTTTCCTACCACGCTCGCCTGGGCGGCCCGGCGCATTCCGGCGCGGCTCGTCGCCTCGCTGCTGGTCAGCGGCAGCGTGGGCGGCGTCCTGATGCCCTGGCTGCTGGGGTTGGGCTTCACCGGGGCGGGAAGCTGGGCGGTGCCCGCGCTGCTCACGGGGGCGGCGGCGCTGCTCGCGGTGCTCGTCGCGCTTACGCTGCGGCGGGTGGGGCCGGGGCTGGAAGGCTGAGCAGCCGGGACTCGGCAACTCCCCCGCCCCCTTCCCCCCCTGGCCCACTTTCCCCTCCCGGAGCCGTGCGATAATGGAGGTTATGAGTGTGATTCCCTACGTAATCGAGCAGACCGGACGCGGCGAGCGGTCCTACGACATCTACTCGCGGCTGCTCAAAGACCGGATTATTTTCGTGGGGACGCCCGTCGAGTCGCAGATGGCGAACTCCATCGTGGCGCAACTGCTGCTGCTCGATTCGCAAAACCCCGAGCAGGAAATTCAGATGTACATCAACTGCCCCGGCGGCGAAGTCTACGCGGGCCTGGCGATCTACGACACCATGCGCTACATCAAGGCGCCCGTTTCGACCATCTGCGTCGGCATGGCGATGAGCATGGGCAGTGTCCTCCTGATGGCCGGCGACAAGGGCAAGCGCATGGCCCTGCCCAACAGCCGCATCATGATTCACCAGGGCTCGGCGGGCTTCCGGGGCAACACCCCCGACCTCGAAGTGCAGGCCAAAGAAGTCCTCAAGCTGCGCGACACGCTGGTGGACATCTACCACAAGCACACCGACCTGCCGCAGGAAAAGCTGCTGCGTGACATGGAGCGCGACTACTTCATGTCGCCCGAAGAAGCCCTCAAGTACGGGTTGATCGACCAAGTGATCGACCAGACCCGCGAAAACCGGGGAGGCGAAGAATGACCCGCGCCACCGCCGACCGCTGCTCGTTTTGCGGACGCCAGCACCCGCAGATCGCCCAGCTCATCGAAGCGCCGGGCCGCGCCGCCTTTATCTGCAACGAGTGCGCCGAGCGCGCCTTTGACCTCGTCAAGCAGCAGCGCAAGGAAGCGGGCAGCGAGTTCAGCCTCGACGAACTGCCGAGCGCCAAGGAAATCAAGGCGTACCTCGACGAGTTCGTGATTGGACAGGACGAAGCGAAGAAAGCGCTCGCCGTCGCCGTGGTCAGCCACTACCACCGCCTCTCGAACCCTGACGCCGGACTGCAAAAGAGCAACATCCTCTTGATCGGGCCGACCGGCACCGGCAAGACGCTGCTCGCCCAGAGCCTCGCGGAAATGCTCGAAGTGCCCTTCGCCATCGCCGACGCCACCACGCTGACCGAAGCCGGGTATGTGGGCGACGACGTGGAGAACGTGATTGTCCGCCTGCTGCAAGCCGCCGAGTACGACGTGGCCGCCGCCGAGCGCGGAATCATCTACGTGGACGAAATCGACAAGATCGCCCGCAAGTCCGAAGGCACCTCGATCACCCGCGACGTGAGCGGCGAAGGCGTGCAGCAAGCGCTCCTCAAGATCATCGAAGGGACCGTGGCGCAAGTTCCCCCGCAGGGGGGTCGCAAGCACCCACAGCAGGAACTCGTGCAGGTGGACACCCGCAACATCCTGTTCATCGTGGGCGGCGCCTTCGAGAGCATGAGCGAAATCGCCCGCGCCCGCACCAACGTCCGCGCCGTGGGCTTCGGCGCCGAGCACAAGGGCGAGGAAAAGGAAGAAGTGCGCTTCCTTCCCGAAGACCTCGTGAAGTTCGGGTTGATTCCCGAGTTCGTGGGCCGTCTGCCGCTCGTGGTGCAGCTCCAAGACCTCGACGAGGACGCCCTGATCCGCATCCTGACCGAACCGCAGGGCGCCATCATCAAGCAGTACCAAGCGCTGTTCGGCTTTCAGGGTGTGGACCTGACCTTCAGCGAAGAAGCGCTGCAAGAAGTCGCCCACCGCGCCAAGGAGCGCAAGACCGGGGCGCGTGGCCTGCGCGCCGTCCTCGAAAAATCGATGACCGATCTGCTGTTCGAACTACCCCGCGACGACGTGAAGGAAATTCGTTTCGAGGCGGAGTATATTGACGACCCACTGAAGGCACTTGAGTCTAAGGGACTCAAAAAGTCTGCATAAAGCGATTTAGCTTACAGCCAAAACCCCGCCTGTGACCCTAGACTTCAGGGTACCCGCAGGTGGGGTTTTGACCCTCCCCTGGCGGCGCATCCCCTTTAATCTTTCCGCCCCTGCGGCGGTTTTCAAAGAGCAGGCAAGGAGCAAGCATGATCTGGGAACTTCCCGTAGTTGCGCTGAGAAATATCGTGATTCTGCCCGGCGTCACCATGAACGTGGACGTGGGGCGCCCCAAGAGCAAGCGGGCGGTGGACGAAGCCCAGGCCGCCGACCGCCGGGTGCTGTTGCTGACGCAGCGTGACCCCCGCACCGACGACCCCACCCGCGCCGAACTGTTCGACATGGGCGTGCTGGCCGTGGTCAAGCAGGTCGTGCGGATGCCCGACAACACCTATCAGGTGCTCGTCGAGGCGCAGGAACGGGCCCGCGTGATGGACGAAGTGCCGAGCGCCTACATGCGCGTGCGCGCCGACACCCAGAGTGCCACCGAGCCGCAGGGTGAACAGGCCCGCGTGATCGGTGTACTCGCCAGCGAAGTCAAGTCGGCATTCGAGGACTACCAGCGCCAGAACAAGAACCTGCGCCTGGACAACTACCAACTCGAAGGCCTCAAGGCCCTGACCGACGCGGGCGCCCTGGCCGACCAGGTCACGCACCACGCCACCTGGACCCCTGAGGAAAAGCAGGAAGTCCTCGAGGCCGGCGACCTGCAACCCCGCCTCGAAGCGGTGCTCAAGCTGCTGACCCGTGACACCGAGCGCTTCAACATGGACAAGAAGATCGCCGGGCGCGTCAAAGAGCAGATGGACGCCAACCAGCGCGAGTACTACCTGCGCGAGCAGATGAAGGCCATCGGCAAGGAACTCGGCGGCGGCGAGGACAGCCCCGCCGAAGTGGACGCCCTGCGCGAGAAGATCGAAGAAGCCGGAATGCCCGAGTCGGTCAAGGACAAGGCCCTCAAGGAACTGCAACGCCTGGAACGCACCCCCGGCGGCAGCCCCGAGAGCACCGTGGTTCGCAACTACATCGACTGGCTGGTCGACGTGCCGTGGAGCAAGCGTGACGAGGAAATCCTCGACATTGGCCGCACCCGCGACATTCTCGACAGCGACCACTACGCGCTCGGTGACGTGAAAGACCGCATCCTGGAATTCCTGGCCGTGCGGCAGCTCACCCACAAGGACGGCGAAACCGAGGAGCAGCGCCGTGAACGCAGCGCCGAAGAACGCACCGACGACGCCGAACTGCGTGCGCCCATCCTGTGCCTCGTGGGCCCTCCCGGCGTGGGCAAGACGAGCCTGGGCAAGAGCATTGCCCGCAGCCTCAACCGCAAGTTCGTGCGGATGGCGCTCGGCGGCGTGCGCGACGAAAGCGAGATTCGCGGGCACCGCCGCACCTACATCGGCTCCATGCCGGGGCGCATCATCCAGGGCATGAAGACGGCGGGCGTGGTCAATCCGGTGGTCCTGCTCGACGAAATCGACAAGATGAGCAGCGACTGGCGCGGCGACCCCTCGAGCGCGATGCTCGAAGTCCTCGACCCCGAGCAGAACCACACCTTCCAGGACCACTACCTCGAAGTGCCCTACGACCTCTCGCAGGTGATGTTCATCACGACGGCGAATAGCCTCCAGACCATCCCCCGCCCGCTGCTCGACCGCATGGAAGTCATCCAGATTCCTGGGTACACCCAGCAGGAGAAGGTCGAGATCGCCAAGCGCTACCGCGTGCCCCGGCAGATCAAGTCGCACGGCCTGACCGGCAAGCTCGAAATCACCGACGCGGCGCTCAACCGGATTGTCGAGGAATACACCGCCGAGAGCGGCGTGCGGAACCTCGACCGCCAGATCAGCAAGCTGGCCCGCAAAGCCGCCCGCGAACTGCTCGAAACCCCCTGGGAGGGCCTGAAGGTCATCGACGCGCCGCAGATTCCCGACTTCCTCGGCGTGCCGCTGCACCGCCCCGAGAAGATGGAAAAAGAGCCCCAGGTCGGCGTGGCGCAGGGCCTGGCGTGGACCAGCGTGGGCGGCACCATGCTGCTCGTCGAGGCGCTGGCGACCCCCGGCACCGGCAAGGTCGTCATGACCGGCTCGCTGGGCGACGTCATGAAGGAAAGTGTGGGCGCGGCCATCGCCTACCTGCGGGCGCACGCCGCCGAGTATGGCGCGGACCCCGACTTCCACAAGACGATGGACATCCACGTCCATTTCCCCGACGGCGCTACGCCCAAGGACGGCCCCAGCGCGGGGATCACGATTGCCACCGCCGTCATCAGCGCGGTGACCGGGCGCCCGGTGCGCCTCGACGTGGCGATGACCGGCGAAATCAGCCTGCGCGGCCGGGTGCTGCCCATCGGCGGGCTGAAGGAAAAGCTGCTCGCCGCGCACCAGGGCGGAATCCGCGAAGTCATCTTCCCCAAAGACAACGAGCCGAGCCTGCAAGAAGTTCCCGAAAGCATTCGCGGCGACCTCAAGGTGCACGCCGTGGAGCACGTCAGCGAAGTGCTGGAGCTGCTGCTGCTGCCCAAGCCCGAGCAGGCCGAGCAAACCCCGCCGCCCGCCCTCGGCAAGTCGGTGCAGCCGGGCGCATAAGCCCCCAGAAAACAGTTCTCGAATGGTCAGTGGCGCAAGCTGCTGGCCTTTTTTATGTCCCGGTCAGCGTCAACCAACGCGGGCCGGGTACCCATAGCAGGACGCCTCCCAGATGCACAGCGTTCGAGTCGGCACTGTCAAGTTCGGCGCTGAGCGACTGCACGCCGCCGCGCCCGGCTGCCTGGACCGCCAGGGCCGTCAGCGCCAGCGTGAGGGGCGCGCCCGCCGCTGCCCAGCGCTGTGGGACACCGAACCAGGCCAGTTCGCCCGTCTCCGGCTCGGCGGTGCGGCGCACACTGGACACGCCCGCCAGCTCGCCGCCGCGCTCGGCCACGTACAGCCACGCCGGGCATAGGTCGTCGCCCAGAAAGTCGTCCTCGTCCATGACTTCGGGGCAGGCCGGGTCGTGCAGGTGCGCGTGGGCATACACCTCGCGGTGCAGCGGCAGCAGTTGTGTTCGGAGCTCGTCTGACAGCTCCGTCATGGGCCGCAGGACGAAGCCCAGTTGCTCTGCCGCCCGCACCCAGGGCGTCACGTCTTCCAAATCGGCGGGCCACAGCATCGGCTCAAGGGTTTCCACGCTGACACGCAGGCCCCGCCGCTGCAAAAAGCGGACGGCGGCGGACTGCGTGGCGTAGGTTTTGGCCTTCAGCGGTTGCTCGACGTCTTTGGTCACGGCATTCCAGAGTTCGCCACCGATTCCCTGTCCGCGCCACTGTGGGTGAACATGGACGCCTGCGTAAGCGTAGGTCGGATGCAGGCGGCTGTGCCAGAGCTGCCCGTAGCCCACCAGCTTTCCGGCGCAGACCGCCACCACGCCGGGGCGCCGGCCTCCGCCGTGGTAAGCGGCTCCGTTTTCCTGCCCGGCCCAGACAACAGCCAGCAGCTCAGCCAGTGCGTGACCGTCGCCGGGAGAGGTGGGCCGCAAGGTCAGCACGGGCTCAGCGCTTTACGTTCACAATCGTTACGCCGTGCCCGCCCTGATTGGCTTCGGCGTCGTGGAAGGACTCCACGTTCTTGTCGGTCTTGAGGTAGTCGCGCAGGGTGCGGCGCAGCACGCCCATGCCTTTGCCGTGAACCACCCGCAGCGGGGTTTCTTTCAGCGCGCGGGCCTCGGCAATCGCGGCGCGCAGCTCTTCCACCGCCGCCTCCACGCTCAGGCCGCGCAGTTGCAGTTCGTTGTCGAAGCGGCTCGGGGCGCTGCCGACAAAGCTGGGCTTGGGCGCCTTGACCTTCGTTTCCTGCACCAGCCGCACGTCGCGCCGCTTGACGCCGACTTTCATCAGGCCGAGCTGCACTACGAGGTCGTCACCGCGCATCTCCAGCACCTGTCCCTGAGCACCGTAGGCCGGCACGTTCACCTTGTTACCCACCCGGATGGGGTCACCGCGTTCCTCGCGCTTGGGCGGCGCGGGGCGGGCTTTTTGCGCCTGCACCCGCAGTTCGCGCAGCTCCTGCATCACGCGGGGGCGAGCGCTGTCTTCCTGGGCCCGGGCGCGCAGGGTCCGCACACGTTCCACAGCGTCGGCATAGAGGCTTTCGGCCTTCTGGGACGCCTCGGCCAGCATCTCATTCCGGCGGGTTTCGAGCGTTTCTCGCTCGTGGCGCACCCGGCCCAGTTCGGCCTCGGCCTCGCGGCGGGCGGCAGCGGCGGTTTCGAGTTGCTCGCCGAGTTCGCGGCGCTCGCGCTCCAGCTCACTCAGCATCCGCTCCATCAGGCCCGCTTCCGGCCCCAGCAGCTCCTCGGCGCGGCTCAGCACGTCACGCGGCAGCCCCATGCGGTTGGCAATCGCCAGCGCGTAGGAGCGGCCCGGCTGCCCCACCTGGAGCTGATAGGTGGGTGCCAGCGTACCGACTGCGAAGCCCATGCTGGCGTTTTTCAGGCCCGGCGTTTCCAGCGCGAACAGCTTGAGCGGCGAGAGGTGCGAGGTGATGATGCCGCGTGCGTCCTGCTCCAACAGCGTTTCAATGAGGCTTTGCGCCAGCGCCGCGCCCTCGTCGGGGTCGGTGCCGCTGCCGAGTTCGTCCACCAGCACCAAGGTATCGGGGGCCGCGTGCCGCAGCACGTAGCGCAGGTGCTTGAGGTGAGAGGCAAAGGTTGAAAGACTCGCCTCGATGCTCTGCTCGTCCCCGATGTCCACCAGAATGTCGCGCACGACGGGCAACCGCGCCGAGGCCGCCGCCACGTACAGTCCGCATTGGTGCATCAGCACGGCGAGGCCCAGCGTTTTGAGGGTCGCTGTCTTGCCGCCCATGTTGGGGCCGGTGATGAGCAGCAGTTTGGTCTCACCGAGCTGAATATCATTGGCGACGGGGTTTTCGATCAGCGGGTGTCGGGCTTCGTGCAGATCGTACAGCCCGTCCGGGGCTGCCTCGGGGCGGTTGAGCCGCCAGTCGCGGGCGAGTTTGGCCTTCGACGCAATCAGGTCGAGTTCGCCAATCGTCGCCAGGGTCATCGGCACGGCACTGTCCTGCGCGAGCAGGGCCGACAGCTCGGTCAGAATCCGCCGCACCTCGGCTTCCTCGTCCAGAATCAGGCGGGTCAGCTCGTTGTTGAGCTGCGTGACGGCGGCGGGCTCCACGAAATAGGTCTGCCCGGTGGCCGAAGCGTCCACGATGATGCCCTGCACGCTGCCCACCCGGCTCGCCAGCACCGGCAGCACGTAGCGGTCGCGGCGAATGGTGACGAGGTGTTCCTGCAACACGTCCGACCACTTTTCCAGCGTCTGCGTCAGCTTTTCGCGGATGCGCCCCCGCAGCGGCTCGATGCGCTTGCGCAGGTCACGCAGCCGGGGCGAGGCGTCGTCGCGTACGTTGCCCTCGCGGTCCAGGCTTTGCAGCACCCGCCGCACCAGTTCGGAGTGGTCGCCCAGCCCCGTCGCCACGTCGCGCAGTGGCCCGCGTGAATTGGTCTCGATGGCCCGCTTGACCGTCATCGCCCCGTCGAGCGAGTAGGCGGCGTTGAGCAGGTCTTGCCCGCTCAGCACCCGGCCTTCCCCGGCGCGGGCATGGATGTCGCGGATGTCGTGAATGCCTCCCAGACTTAGGCTGACGCCGAACAAGGCGTCTTCCACCTCGTCGAGTTCCTGAGCGATGCGGTAGGCGTCGTCGCTCGGGCGCAGGGCCAGGGCGCGTTCTCGCCCCAGCGAGGTGGCGGCGCGGTCGGCCAGGGCCGCAGTAATACGCGGAAAATCAAGTGCAGAAAGAGCGCGGGAATCGAAAGCCATCTTGAGACTGAGCATACGGGAGGGGCGGGCGGAAAATCGTGGGCGCGGTGAGTAAGCACGGTGGCTTAGTGCGTTGGCGAAAACTTGTTTCTTGGCCTCGGTATTTAGAGCTTTGAGGTCACTTCACAGGGGCGGCTCAGCGGGCGATCACATTCGGAGTACACACTGCCCGCCATGACCAAACGACACAACGTCATTTCTCTCCTTTTGGCCCTTTCCCTCACGGCAGCTCAGGCTGGCGGAACGGCCCAACCCCCGGTCGCCCAGTCCCATTCGGCGGGTCAGACCGTGAAGCTGCCCACCCTGAGCGTGAATGCCAGTTCGATTGGCCGCACCGCTGCGGTCAGCACCGTGGCCGCCGAAAAACGGCAAGACGGCCCCACCATACCGCTGCCGGCCCACGTCCGGGCGGTGCTCAACGCGCCGGGCGAGCACTGGAAAGCGGATGGCACCGACGTGCCGCCCACCGCTTACGTCAGCGTTTACCCGGTTGCCAGCCTGCGGGCGCGGTTCCCGAACCAGCCGAACACGTTTGGAGAACTTCTGAACACGCTGCTCAGCACCCTCACGGGCATCCGCAGCGGCGCTGTGAACCCGAGTGCCCTGAAGCTTCCGCTGCCTTATTTTCCCGCTGTCAACGCGACTCAAGTTGTGGCCGGGGCCGTCATGAAGGTGCAGACACCCGAGGTGGTGGGCGTGCGGTACCTGACCTACCACGCGCAGGCCGTGGGTCAGATTCCCGGTGACGCTCTGGAATACACCTTTCAGGGCCTGACCCGCGACGGCAAGAACGTGGTCAGTGTTCACCTGCCCTACACGCTGGCCGGCGTGCCCACCCAGGCGCAACTGGACAAAAGCGGCAACTTCAATTTCCCCGGCGAACGACCGGGAATGAGCGCGGCTGAGCGTCAGAAGGTCTACGATACCTACAACTCTGAGCTGACTCGCAAACTCAACGCCGCAAGCCTGAGCACTCAGGACGCGGTGGTCCGCAGCATCCGCGTGCGCTGAGGAGCGACTCTAGAAGAAGGGGGCAGGCTCAAGCAGAGTCTTGCCCCTCTTTCATGGCGGCGGTTTCGGTTTCCCAGTCCACCCAGAACCCCCGCGCCGCGTATCCCGCCGATGTGTAGAGCGCCACCGCCGCCACGTTCTTTTCATAGCTGCCGATAGTAACTTTCTGCGCCCCCAGTGCGGCAAAACGGTGCGTGACTTCTCGAATCAGACCTTTGCCCAAGCCCTGTCGCCGGAAGGCAGCACGAGTACCGACGGGTTCCATCAGGCCAGTGCGCGAACCGGGGTCAAACCAGCCGAGTGCGTAGGCGGCGATTTCGCCGGAGGGTGCGACAACCATCACGTCCAGGTCAGGGCGGTACAGCGGCGCCGCTTGCAGTCGCCCGTATGCCTCCAGAGTGACTTTGGAGGGGTGCCACACGTCCTGATGCACCTTCACGCGGTCCTCGGGGCTGACTTCGCTCCCGCTCATATCGGCAAAATGGAAACCGGCGGGCAGGGCGACAGCTTCCTGGTCGCACGGCTGCACTTCGCGCACCAGCCGAACCATGCGGTTGTCCGTGAGCTCAAACCCGGCCCGTTTCAGCGCGGCCAGTTGCGGAGTGTCCCATTCGTGGGGCTGCACGGTCAGCTTACCGCCAGCTCGGGTTGCCGCAGCTGCCACCATCTCGTCCCAGACGTGGGCAGGAAGGTCAGGCAGACCTTGCAGGACGGACCAGGAGCCGTCGCAGTAGCCGAAGCCCTGCAACTCGTTCCCTCCAGCTTCACCGTCAAAAAGCAGCTCCAGCGCCTGCCGGGGGTCCACCTGCGTGTTCTGATACAGCCACCACACCAGGTCGCCGGGGTGCATAAAAGTCGTCGGCGCATGGTCGGACAGCCAGCGCAGCAGCAGGGTCAGGTCGGCTTCATCGCGGTAGGGGCGGTGCGGCATAGCAAGGAGCATAGACAACGGGGCTCCGGCGAACATCGGCCAGTTGGCTGAGCGTCCCCACCGCCGCCTTGCTCCACAATGGCCCCATGAAACTTGCCGAAGCCCTCATTGAACGCGCCGACCTGCAAAAGCGGGCCGCGCAACTCGAAGAACGCCTTGTGCAGAACATGCAGGTGCAGGAAGGTGAGGTGCCCGCTGAGGACCCGCGCGAGCTGCTCAACGAACTGCTGACCGTCTCATCGGCGCTCGAAGTCCTGCTGCCCCGCATCCACCGCGCCAATCTGTCGGCCACGCTGCCTAGCGGTCAGACCTTGACCGACGCCCTGACCCGCCGTGACTTGCTCGACGCCCGCCTGAAGGCCCTGCGCCGCGCCGCGACCGCCGCTGCCGAACGGCAAACGCGCTACAGCAACAGCGAACTGCGGATGGTCGCCGTTATTCCCCCGAGCGAGCTGCAAAAGCTGGCCGACGTGATGGCGAAAGAGCGGCGCGAACTCGAAGTGCAGATTCAGCAGGCCAACTGGCAGACCGACTTGCCCGGCTCAGGGGCTTGACACTCCGCCGCCTCTCCCCCACCCTGAACCCTGGACACCGGGCTGCGGCACAGGCGAAGGCCTACCGCGCGGCGGGGAAGCAGCCGCACCCATGAGGCTCCGGGACGGGGCCACCCCTGAACAGCGCACGTCCAGCACGCTTCACCCTTGACCGCGCACCGATCACCTTCACCACCGTGACCTTGATGTGCCCGCCCGGTGTCCGCCGCCACGCCCCTTTCGGTGTGGCGGTTTTTTGCTTCCCCAACTCCCGCTTATTCCCCTTCCCATGTAGGGAGAGGGCCGGCACGGGACAATGCGGGGTATGGCTGAGCAAGCAGAACATCCCTCCCGCATCCTCGTGACCGGCGCGAGCGGCTTCGTGGGCCGCGCCACCCTAGCCGAACTCACCCGGCGCGGCTACGAGGTCGTCGCAGGCTCACGGCAGGGCAAGGGCGTGGGCCGGGGCATCGGCATCAAGCTGGACGTGACGAGTGAAAAAAGCGTGCGGCAGGCGCTTCAGGACGTGCAGCCCGCCGCCGTCATTCATCTGGTGGGCATCATCGCCGAGAAAGGCAAGCAGACCTTCGAGCGTGTGCATATCGAGGGCACCCGGCATGTGCTGGACGCCCTCCGCGACTATGACGCTGCCCGGCAACAGGCCCACAAGGGCGACGAGATGGAGCGCCCCCACCCCACCCGCTACCTGCACATGAGCGCGCTCGGCGCCGATGTCCTGAGCCCCAGCGCCTACTCGTGGAGCAAGGGCGAGGCCGAGGGGCTGGTGCGCCTCAGCGGGCTGCCCTGGACCATCTTCCGCCCCAGCCTGATTTTCGGCGTGGGCGACGACTTTTTCGGGCGGGTGCTGAAAAATCTGGTGTCGGCGGCCCCGGTGGTTCCCCAAATCGGAGACGGGCAATTCCCTTTCCGCCCCATCAGCGTGGAGGACGTGGCGCTGGCCTTTGCGGAGGCGCTGGTCAAGCCGGAAACGGTTGGACAGATTTATGCGCTCACCGGCCCGCAGGAGTTCACCTTCAAGGAGTTGCTGGCGCTGGAGCAGCAGGCGCTCGGTCAGCAAAAAAAGGTGGTGCCGGTGCCCCAGAAGCTGATGGACCTCGCCGTCCCGGTCATCAGCCGCCTGCCCGCCGCGCCCATCACCCGCGACCAGTACGCGATGCTCAAGGCCGGCAACACCGCACCGAACGACGCCGCCCGCGCCGCCTTCAACCTGCCGCTGCACCGCTTGCAGGACCGGCTGCCGTACATCGTGGACCGGAAATAACCCCGCAGCAAACACCGCCCGGAACATTCGCGTCCGGGCGGTGTTTCTTTCGGCTATTCCAGCTCGTCGTAATGGTGCAGCAGCGCCGCTTCCGGGTCCCCCACCGAGGCGTGGTGCCGGGCCACGAGTTGCGCGACGCGAGGCCGGGCACCCGCGTAGGCGAGCAACTCGGCCCCCAGTTCAGGGTGTGCCGCCCGGATGCCCAGCGCCCCGGCAGGCGGCAGCAGAATGCTCAGGCGGTGGGGAATCAGGCCGACCAGCACGCGTTCGGCGACATGGTAGGGGCGCACGCTTTTGCCGCAGTCGTGCAGCAGCGAGGCGGCGATCAGCTCGGGGCTGGCGAGGGGATGATCGCCCAGCAGGTGCCGGGTCACGCGGCAAGCGTGTTCACGGTCACGCGGGTCCATGCTGCGGTACACCAGCCGCTCGCCGGGGTTGAGAAACTGCTCGGCCCAGCGGTCGTCGGGGTGGGCGGCGTCGGCCCGCAAGCTGCGCGACAGCCGCCGGACCTTGCCCACGTACCCCCCCAGCTTGCGCCGCAGCCGGTCAGGAAGAGAAAGCCGCAACATGACCGTCATCGTACCGCCTGCCGCCGAGCGCGCCCGCAAGGCTCACCGGAAGCTCAAGATGGTAGACAGATCAAGCAGACAAAGAAACCGGAGCGCCACGGTCACGCAGCGCTCCATTCGAGTCAAACAACTCAAGACAGTTCAGTCGGCAGCCGTGACCTCTTCGCCTTCCACTTCGAGCGCGGCGAGCTGGCGCTCCGTCATCATGGCGGCGCGGGTGCCGGCGCCCACGCTGGTGGCGAGCTGGCGGTAGATGTAATCGCTCACGTCCCCGGCAGCGAACAGCATCGGGATGTTGGTGTAAATCTCGTCGCGCACGTCCACGTAGCCGTCGTCGCGCAGGCTCACGGTGTCCTTGACGAACGCGGTGTTCGGCACGTGACCGATGAAGATGAACACGCCGTCGGTCGCCAGCTCGCTGACTTCGCCGGTCTTGAGATTACGCAGTTTCACGCCGCTCACGCTGTCCGCCCCCTGGATTTCCTCGACGGCGGTGTCCCAGATGAACTTCATCTTGGGGTTGGCGAACGCGCGGGCCTGCGCCACCTTGTTGGCTCGCAGCGTGTCGCGGCGGTGAATGACCGTCACCTCGTCGGCAAACTTGGTCAGGAACATTCCCTCTTCCACCGCTGCGTCGCCGCCGCCAATCACCACGACTTTCTTGCCCTTATAGAAAAAGCCGTCGCAGGTGGCGCAGGTGCTCACGCCTTTGCCCCAGAAGTTGTCCTCACCGGGAATGCCGAGTTTGCGCGGGTCGGCACCCGTCGCCAGAATGACCGCCTTGGCGCGGTACTCACCGTTGTAGCCCCGGACGGTAAAGGGGTAAGGGTGCGAGGTCGCGTCGTGCTGCACGCCCTGCACCTCGTCCATCTCCACTTTGGCGCCGAACTTCTCGGCCTGCTGGTGCATCCGCTGGGCGAGTTCCATCCCGGCAATCGGCTCGGGGAAGCCGGGGAAGTTTTCCACTTCCTCGCTCCAGGCAATCTGCCCACCGGGCATCCCCTTTTCCAGAATCAGCGTGCTGAGCTGGGCCCGCCCGGTGTAGATCGCCGCCGTGAGCCCCGCCGGGCCGCCGCCGATAATCACCACGTCGTAGTCGTGTGCAGTAGGTGCCGTCATGCGTCTCAGGGTAGCACCGGGAGGGAGACACAAAAGCGATTTCCAGTTTATTTTTTAAAGCAAGAAGTGCGACGAAAGACAATAAAAAAGAGAGAAGCTGCGTGAGCTTCTCCCTCCTTCTGGCTGGGGTACAAGGACTCGAACCTTGATTAACGGTGCCAGAAACCGACGTCCTGCCATTAGACGATACCCCAACGACCTTCTCTGGCTTAGCCTCTTGCAAGGCGGGGGGAAGTATAACGGGAGGCCGTGCGCAACGTCAAGCCCTGAGCCGCTGCCTTTGGGACACCTGCGGCTGTCGCCTTGTCCCCCCCTCAGGAACGGCCAGTCGCCAGAAAATCGAGCCGGACAGCGCCTTTTCAGTGCTCTCTCTTCTTGCGCTTCCGTGTTGCCCCTCGTGAAATATTTCTGATAGAATGAGGTGTTGCCGTGCGCATACCCTCGAAGTTGCCGCTGCTGTCTGGGCCGCCTTCCGGCGCCGCTCCCTGCCAGGAATCCGCTGGTCGGGAGGCAGGTGCCCCGACAGGCGCCGACAGAGAGGAATGCAGCACAGGTATCAGGCAAGGCCCGGAGCGTTCCAACGCGAAGGTTTCAGGCCAGGAGGACAGGAGTTCATGGAAGACAACACCCAGACCCCCGCTGTCAACGGCGGGACTCAGCCCACGACGGGCGACACCAGCACCCAGCAGGCCGAAGGCACCCAGCTCGACCAGGAGACCCAGTCGCACCAGGGCGCGCTGAACGCTCAGACCGAGCAGGCGCAGACCGAAGTCAGCCAGGGCGAGCAGGCGCGTCAGCAGGAGCAGGCCGCCAAGACCCAGGCTCAGGAAGAGCGCGACTACCCCGAGATGACCATGGAAGACATCCTCGCCGCCGAGGCGCAGGAACCCCAGTCGGTCACCCGTGGTGACATTGTCGACGGCACCGTGGTCTTTATCGGCCAGGAAGGCATCGCCGTGGACATCGGCGCCAAGGTCGAGGGCGTCATTCCCCTCAACCAGCTCGGCGAAGAGCCCGTGACCCTCGAGCAGGCGCAGGAAATGTACAAGCCCGGCGACGCCATCGAAGCGTACGTCGTGCGCGTGGACCTGCCCAACAGCCAGATCGTGCTCAGCAAGAAGCGTGCCGAGCAGGACAAGGGCTGGCGCGTGCTGGAGCGCATGCAGGAAGCCGACGAGGCTTTCGAAGTCGAGGTGCTGGAAAAGGTGCGCGGCGGTCTGGTCGCGCAGGTCGAGGGCATCCGTGCGTTCCTGCCCGCCTCGCAGGTGGACACCCGCCGCGTCAACGACCTCGACCCCTACGTGGGCAAGCCCCTGATGGTCAAGCTCATCGAGCTCAACCGCAAGCGCAACCGCGTGATCATCAGCCACCGCGCCATCATGGAAGCCGAGAAGGCCAAGGCCCGTGAAGCCACGGTCGGTCAGCTCGAGCCCGGCGCCGTGTTCGAAGGCGAAGTGGTCGAAATCACCGACTTCGGTGTGTTCGTCAACCTCGGCGGCATCGACGGTCTGGTGCACCGCAGCGAACTGACCTACGGGCGCTTCAACCACCCCCGCGACGTGGTCAAGGTGGGCGACAAAGTCCAGGTTCAGGTTATCGACGTGGACGAAGGCCGCGAGCGCATCAACCTGAGCATGAAGGCCCTGACCCAGGATCCCTGGGAAGGTGCGACCGAGCGCTACCACATCGGCCAGCGCGTGAAGGGCAAGGTCACCAACCTGACCAACTTCGGCGCCTTCATCGAACTCGAACCCGGCCTCGAAGGTCTGGTGCACGTCAGCGAAATGAGCTGGACCAAGCGCGTGCGTCACCCCAACGAAGTCATGAAGGAAGGCGACGAGGTCGAAGCCGTCATCCTGCGCATCGACCCCCGCGAGCGCCGGATCAGCCTCGGGATTCGTCAGACCACGGATGATCCGTGGAGCGCCTTGCCCGACCGCTACCCGCCCGGCACCCCGGTCAAGGGCAAGATCACCGGCATGACCGATTTCGGCGTGTTCATGGAGATCGAAGAAGGGATCGAAGGCCTGATTCACATCAGCGAACTCGACACCCAGCGCGTCAACAACCCCGCCGACCTGTTCAAGAAGGGCGACGAGATCGAAGCCGTGATTCTGAACATCGACCCGGTGGAGCAGCGCGCCAGCCTCAGCCGTCGCCGCTTCCTCGGCGGTGGCCCCGTGCCCCAGCGCGGTGAAGGCGGCCAGCGCGACTACGTCAGCCAGGGTGGCGGCAGCCGCCGTGACTCGACCTTCGGCGGTGGCCAGCGCGGTGGCCGTGGCGGACGCGGCGGTGCCGACTACGCCTACAACGCCAAGGACGCCCAGCAGGGTGGCAAGATCAGCACCAAGCTCGGCGACGTCTACGCGGACCTGTTCGCGCAGTTCGGCCTGGGCAACGACAAGAAGGACGAAGGCAGCAGCGAAGAATAAGCTTCGCCGCTGCACAAAGAACCGCCTCCCCGTGAGGCGGTTTTTTGTTGGGCGCTGAAAAAGCTCAGGAGGCGAGAGGAGAAGGTGTCGTCACTCCTCCCTGAGCACGATGTGGTGCACGCGGCAGCGCGCCTCGTAGCTCTCCTGAGCACCGACCAGCACCACCGGGTCGTCGAAGCGGGCGGGCTGGCCACCGATGAGCCGCTGGGTACGGGTGGCGGGCGCACCGCACACCGTGCAGATGGCCGTCAATTTGTCCACGCTTTCGGCGCGGGCGAGCAACTCGGGCATGGACCCGAACGGCTCGGCGCGGAAATCGAGGTCGAGCCCGGCGAGGACCACCCGCACGCCCGCGTCGGCAAGTTCAAGGACCAGCGGCACCAGCTCCGGGCCGAAAAACTGCGCTTCGTCGATGCCGATTACGTCTACCCCTTCAGGAGCGGCGCTGAGCAGTTCGCCCTGACCGGAGAGCTGGGCGCGGATCGCCTGGGCATCGGGCACCGCCACCGCTTCGAGCGTGCGCCCGGCATGGCTAGCGACCTCGCTGGCGTGGTAGCGGTTGTCGATGGCCGGCTTGAACACGGCGACCCGCTGCCGGGCGATCAGGGAGCGGGTCAGGCGGCGAATGAGTTCTTCACTCTTGCCGCTGAACATGGGACCGACAACCACTTCGAGGTGGCCGCCGGAATAGGGAGAACGTAACACCTGCGGAGTATGCCAGAGACGCCGGGGGGCTGGGCAGTTCAGGGGCAGGGCACTCAGGGCCGGTCTTGCTGGGCGGCCTTCACGGCGTCGGCCTTGGCACGCTCGGCGGGGGTGTCGGTGGGCAGCGGGATGGCGGGCGCCTTCTGGGGCCGCTGCTCGCCCAGCACCTCGTCCACGGCGGCATTGATCCAGGCGAAGGCGCGGCGGGTATTGGGCATGGTGTAGGTCTCGTCGGCGCCGTGCTGCATAAAGGCGTACACCACCCGGCGCCCGTCCTTGGTCTGGAAATAGCCGCTGTAGGTCAGCAGTTTCCAGCCGTTGCCGCCCTTACCGCCGAAAAAGTCGATGTTGCCCGCGTGCTGCGCCTTGAGGGCCGAGCGTCCGAAGCCGGTTGCCATCACCTCGCGCTGCCAGTTCTGGGCGCGGGGCGAAAGGCCGGGGCGCAGGAACTCGTGGGTGACCAGCGTGGCGAGCTCGTAAGGGGTGCTGAGGTTGTGGACCTTCAGATCGTCGGCGGGGTCATAGCGGTGGTCGAAATAGTCGTCGAGCCGCCGCTGCAACTGGTCGTAGCGCTGCCGCTGGGCGTCGGCGTCAATCTGCCGGGCGAGTTGCAGGCGCTGCAAGCCACTGGTCGTGCCCCAGTCGCGGTTGCTGGTGAAGGCCGGTGAGAGCCCCGTCTCGGCCACCCACCACGCCTTGGTCGGCAGAATCAGGCGGGTGTGGCACAGGTGCAGGCGGTCAGCCACGTCCTGCACCCGTTGCAGCCCGATGCGGCGGTGGAGGATGTCGGTGGCCGTGTTGTCGCTGAACTGCACCATGCGCTGCGAGAGCTCGCGCACATTGGAGCCGTCGTAGGGGTAATCGCCCAGGCTCTGGTTTTGCGGCGTCACGTCGAAGCGCTCGTTCGGTGAGATTCTGCCCGCGTCGAACTCGCGCAGCAGCGCCCAGAGCACGGCCTGCTTGTAGGTGCTCGCCAGGGGAAACACGCCGTCGGGGTTGAAGGCCACCGCCCGGCGCGGCTCCAGCGTGCGGGGGTCCACCTCGGCCACCCACAGGCCCAGCCGCCCGCTGAGGGGTTGTGGCGGACGCGGCGCTTGAGTGACAGCCGGGGCAGCGGGAAGGCAGCCGTCAGCCGCCGGAGCTGAGACTGCCGGTTCTGTTGCTGTGGGCGCAGGACTTGATGCGGAGGCAGCCTTCCGTGGGGCAGCTTGTGACTGCGCCGCAGCGGCGGCGGGCGGGGCCGTATCCTGAGCTTCCCGGTTGCGGCAGGCGTTGATGCCGGCCCCCAGCAGCAGCAGCGCCAGGGTCAGACGAATGGTGCCGCGCACGCTCAGGCGCTCAGGGGTTCGAGGGCCACCCCGACCGCGCCCGGCCCCGCGTGCACCGTGACCACGGCGCCGATTTCATGGTCGCCCATGTCCTGAAAGTGCAGGTCGCTGAGCTGCGCCCGGACGGCGGCGCGGTCCTCTTCCCCACCCACCGTCGCCAGAAACGCCACCCGCGCCCCGCCATGCTGGCTCACGTAGCGGCGCACATGCTCGGCGAGGTCGGCCAGCGCCTTTTTCTGCCCGCGCACCCGGCCCCCGGCGTCCACCCGACCCCCGCGCACGACGAGCAGCGGCTTGATGTTGAGCAGCCCGCCGAGCAGCGCCGACGCGCCCCCGATGCGCCCGTTAAGTCGCAGAAAATCCAGCGTGTCCACCGTAAACCGCAGGTCGGCTTGCGGGTAGACGCGTTCCAGGGTCTGCACGATCTGGGGCACGCTCTGCCCCGCCCGCACCAATTCGGCGGCGCGCAGCACCTGAAGGCCCAGCCCCAGCGTCACGGTATGGGTGTCCACCACCGTGACTCGGCCTCCGAACTCCTGCGCCGCCAGCCGGGCACTGCCGACCGTGCCCGAGAGCTGACCGCTGATATGCAGGCTGAGCACTTCGTCGGCGTGTTCCAGCGCTTGAGCGTAGGCCTGGGCAAACTCGGCGGGGCTGGGCTGCGACGTGCTGGGGATCGCCTTGCCGGCGCGCACCCCCTCCACGAGCTGCCGGGCGCTGAGTTGCACACCGTCCTGATAGAGCTGACCTTCGAACAGCACATAAAGCGGAACACCCGTCACGCCCAGGGCGGCGAGGTGTTCCGGTGTCAGGTCACTCGTGGAATCCGTGACGATGGCAATCGACATTACCGGATGTTAGCGTCAAACACAGGCCTGACATATGGAGTGCGCCGCCCGGACGCCAGGAACCACAAAAAACCGGCCCCCGCAGGAACCGGCTTGCTCAAAAGAGCGGACTTTAGCTGTTGAGGATTTCGCCGCCGTGCTTGTTGACGGCGTCCATCAGCACGTCCTGGGGCACGTTGTCGTCCACGGCCACCGCGCGGCCACCAGCGTTGACGCTTTCGTTGACGCGGTTGTAGTAGGCGTCGTCGGCTTCGTAGTTGGTGGTGTAGGAGTCGCTGTAGCTGTCATAGCTGGTGCCGCCGGTTTCATCGACGCCCGCGGCGCCGCCCACAGCGCCCACCGCCGCGCCGACACCCGAACCCAGGGCCGTCATGCCGAGGATTACGGGGAGGGCGAGGCCGCCGGTCGCCACTGTGGCGGCGGTGCCGATCACAGCCGCCGCCGCGCCGGTCAGGGCGCCCGCAACGGTGCCCTTGACAGCGCCCGCACCGGCGTCTTCAGCGGTGCCGCCGCCGTCCACGTAGCCGCCGTCAGCGTAGCTGGTGGTGTTGGTGGTCGTCGTGGTGGCGGCGGGGGTCGTCACGGTGCCGGTCGTGGTGCCGGTGCTCATGGTGTCACCGGCAGCCTGCTGCACGCGGCGGCTCATGTTCATGGTGCCCACCTGGGGCTGCACCACACCACGGCTTTGCAGGTCGGCGATAAAGGCGTCGGCGGCAGACACGGTCGGAAACAGAATGTGCTTCATAGGTGTCAGTGTCACAGTTACGCCTCCCACTCAAATGAGAGTTCAGACAATGTGGCTTGGTTTGCCGGGGAGACGCCGTTTAAGGAGCGGGGGCTCACCCAGCACCCGTCACCTTCTTGTGCGGCATTTCATAGCAGATGAACCCGCGCGGGTCAGGCGCGGGTCCATCTGCGGTGAGGCTGATGTTTTGTTCAGTCGTGCTCGTGCTCAGGAATGCTCGCCAGTTCGCCCCGGCGGGCGGCGCGGCGATCTTCCTCGGCCTGCTCGGCAGCGTCGTAGGCCTTGATGATGCGCCCCACCAGCGGGTGACGCACCACGTCCACCTCGGTGAATTCGTGCCAGCCGATGCCCTCGATCTGGCTCAGCACCCGCTTGGCGACGGCGAGGCCGGAGGTGACGTGACGCGGCAAGTCAATCTGGGTCACGTCGCCGGTCACAACCACCTTGGAGGAAAAGCCCATACGGGTCAGGAACATCTTCATCTGCTCGCCGGTGGTGTTCTGCGCTTCGTCGAGAATGATGAAGGCGTCGTTGAGCGTGCGCCCGCGCATGAAGGCGAGCGGCGCGATTTCGATGACCCCGCTCGTCAGGTATGCCTCGAACTTTTCCTGGTCGAGCATGTCTTGCAGCGAGTCGTAGAGGGGCCGCAGGTACGGGTCGATCTTGGCCTGCAAGTCGCCGGGCAGAAAGCCGAGCTTCTCGCCCGCTTCGACCGCCGGGCGGGTCAGGATGATGCGCTTGACCTTCTTGGCCTTGAGCGCCTGCACCGCCATCGCCACCGCCATGTAGGTCTTGCCGGTCCCGGCGGGGCCGACGCCGAAGGTGATGTCAGATTCGTTGATGAGGTCGAGGTAGAGCTTTTGCCCCGGCGTCTTGGGCTTGAGGCCGCGCGGCAGGGTCAGGCCGTTGACCTGGGTTTCGGCGGCGAGGCTGCGGCCCTCGCTGCTCAGGCGCGCCGAGCGCAGCAGGCTGTCGGGGGTGAGTTCGCCGCCCGAGCGCACCACGTCCAGAGCGTCGCGCACCATGCGCTCGGCGCCTTCCACGTCTGCCGCGTCGCCGGTAATAGTTACGGTTTCGCCCCGCGCAATCAGCTTGGCCCGCGTCAGCTCGCGCATGCGGCGCAGGTTGGCGTCGTTGGCGCCGAGCAGGGCGTAGGCCTCGCGCTGGTCGTTCAGGGTCACGGTCGCGGTCACCGTCTGGTCTTCAGCACGCGGGGCGATGTTGGTCTGAGAGTCCGTCAACTTATCTCCTGTCCTGGCCCCCGCAGGGGCACAGTCCTCCCCTAGGGGCCGGGGAGGGAAAGGGGGCGAAAAAAGGCATTCGGATAGCGCCATTGTGTGACGCCGGGCGCCGGGCCTGGGTATGCCGGTCCACATTTACGGCTGCGAGGCTGCCCTCGGCCCGCAGGATGGCACCCGGCAACGAGCCGCACATCGGCCACCTGGCGGAGTCAAGATTCTGTTACAAGCACCGCCCAGAAGCGCTCGACAGGCCCCGGCAACCAGACGAGGTTCACCTGAGAGTCGGTGCCCCACAACACGGCTTTTTGCCCAAACGTCTCGCCCCAGTCCCGTGCCTTCTCCAGAGGTGCCCCCGGAATGAGCAGGCTGTCCTCGGCCCACTCGCCGTTGCCGTTGCGAGCGGGATGTGGGGAGAAACCCGCCTGCGTCACAGCAGCCAGCAACTCACCCTGCCGGGCATGGTTCTCGGCGTCCGGGGCCTGCTGAGCGTCCGGGTTCCAGGCGGTGACGATGGCCCAGGGACCGTGTGCCCAGCGGGGAGCAGGGCCGGGAACGGGGCTGAGGCACATACGCTTGCCGGGCGGGCCGTAAAGCGTCGCCAGGAACGCGGCCCGCAGCTCGGGGTCGGGCGTGGGGCCGGTCAACGCGTGACCACCGCCTGGGCATTGAGCGTCTGGCCGCTGCGCAGGCGCAGGGTGAGCATCACCCGCTGTCCGGGGCGAAACTTGCCGCCGAGCACCACCCGGTACGCCGAGCCGCTGCCCAGCATCAGCGTGCCGGAAAGCGGCAGGGCGGCGGTGGTCACGCAGCGCGGGGCACAGCGCAGCAGTCGGGCACGGCCCACAGTGCTCCAGACGCCGGTCAGGGCGTCGTGCGGCGCGCCGCGCACCTGCCCTTGCAGCAGCGCCCCGCCGTAGGAGAGCCGCAGCCCGAGCTGCGCGGCGGGCGCGGCCTGCCCGGTGCCGAGAAAGCCGCCAAGGAGGCCAGCGAGCAGCGCCGACAGCGCCAGCATCCGGGCAGGGCGCTTCATTCGCCGTCCCCCGCTTCGCCCTCGTCGGTCGTGTCTGGGCCGGCGCCTGGCGCGTCCACCTCGGTCTTCATCACCTCGCGCAGCACGCTGGTGGCGAAACTGCCCTTGGGGAGGGTGAAGGCGAGCACGTAACCGTCGTCCTCAGGGCGCACTTCAGCCTCAGCGGGAAAGACGCGAATCAGGCGGCGGTCGCCCTTGCGCGAGGCGAAGACCTGCGGGGACAGGCCGAACAGCGCGAGGGCCTCGGCCTCCAGGGCGCCCGCGTCGGCGGTGAGGGGCTTGACCTTGCGTCCGAAGAGGGTTCCGGTCGCGCTGACCTCGCCGCGCTGCGCTCTGGGGGTCTCGGCCCCGGCGTCCTCCACCAGAAAGACGCCGCCCGTGTCGTGCTTTTTCGCCATGTCGCCGGTCAGCAGGCGGTCGAAGACCTCGCGCTCCAGCCGCAGGCTCACCAGTGCGTTGAAGATGGCACTCTGCACGCTGCTCGTCAGGAAGCGGCGCACGCGGGGGTCGCGCAGTTCCGACTCGCCGCGCAGCACCCGCAGGCCCTCCTCGGCGTTGAGCCCGCCGAGGCCGAAGCGCTGGGGGCCGAAATAGTTGGGCACGCCGCCCTGCGCGAGCGTCGCCAGCGTCTCCCCTGCCTGCTCGGCCATGCCCGCCGCGCCGCGCACCCGCACCACGAAGCGGTTGCCGTGCAGGTGGCCCATGCCGAGCTTGTTGGTGTGGCGCGAGGTTTCCAGAATCCGCACGCCGGGCAGCGAGAAGTCGCCCATGCGCGGCTCGACTTTGGCGGGGAGGCTCAGCCACTGGGTGGTCACGGCGTGGCGGTCCTTGAGGCCGGCGACCCCCACGTCGCGGTCACGCACGCCGAGCTGCGCGCACAGCTCGCGGACCACGTGCGCGGTGGTGTGGCGGGTCTTTTCCACGTGCAGGTACAGGTACTCGCCGCTGCCGCCGGGCAGGTAGGCGGGCACCTCCTGCACCTGAAAGTCGGCAGGCTCGGCCCGCAGGCGGCCCCCGGTGCCGGGAGAAGTCGTTCGCTCGCGCAGCGCCGACCAGTCAAAGATGAGGCTCATTGCGCCCGATTGTAAGCGCCCGTTGCCAGGGCTGCCGGCAAACGCGCGCCGCGCTGCATGAACGGCCCCTCGCCCGCGCCGCATTTTTCTTTTCCCCCGGCGGCGGACACTGGGGGCATGACGCGCCCGCCTCCCCCACGCCCCACCTCCTTTCTGGACCCGCCCCCACGGGCCGTTTCGCCGCTGGCGCCGGGCCGCCCGCACGTCAAGGCCGCGGCGGGGGTGACGGCGGGCCTGATCGCGCTGCTCTGGGGGCAGGAGGTGGCCGACCAGTTTCTCTTCGGCACCCGGCTGGACGGGTACGGCATCGAGCCGCGCCAGGTGGGAACCTTCTGGCACGTGTTCACGGCGCCCTTTTTGCACGCGGGGTTTCCGCACCTGATCGCCAACACGGTACCGCTGGCGGTGTTGGCCTTCATGACCGCCGTGCGCTCGGTGAGCCGCTTTCTGGTCGCCACCTTCCTGATTGCCCTGATCGGCGGCGGGCTGGTGTGGCTGTTAGGGCGCAGCGGCTCGGTGCATCTGGGGGCGAGCGAACTGGTGTTCGGCTACCTCGCGTACCTGCTCGGCGTGGGCTGGTGGGAACGGACGCCGCTGTCCGTCGTGATCGCGGTGATCGCCTTCGCGCTCTACGGCGGCGTGCTGTGGGGCGTGCTGCCGAGCAACCCCGCCATCTCGTGGGAGGCGCACCTCTTCGGCTTTATCGGCGGGCTGGTCGCGGCGGCGCTGCTGCACCGGAAGGTGCGTCGGGCATGAAGGGTGGGCTAAACGGCGTGACGGTTCCGTCAGCCGGAGCGTGTCAAACTGCACGGCACGTCTCCGGCCACTGACCGGGGAGCCTGCCGAGGGGCCTGCCTATGCGCTGCGAAATCCGACACACCACCGAGTATCACTACCCCAAACCCGCCTGGGACTCGTTCAATGAAGTCCGCCTGCATCCGGTGCAGGAGGTGCGGCAGACGCTGCGTTCCTTTCACCTGAACGTGACGCCGGAAGCCGAAATCACGTCCCACAAGGACTATTTCGGGACGCTGGTGCACCATGTCCACGTGCATGAGGCGCACACCGAACTGCGGATCGAGGCGCAGGCCATCGTGGACACCCACGCCGTGACGCTGCCGCTGCCCGCCCCCATGAGTGTGCTCGAAGACGTGCGGCCCAGGAACATCGAGTTTCTGGTGCCGTCTCCGCGCGTGCCTGCCGGAGACTGGCCGGAAATCTTCGAGGTGCGCCGTCCGGGGCCGAAGGACGACCTGCCGAGCTTTCTGAGCGACCTCAACACCTTCCTCTACCACCGCTTTACCTACGACGCCAAGGCGACCGGCGTGAACACTCCGCTCGCTGAGTTCGCGCGGCACGGACGGGGCGTGTGCCAGGACTTTACCCACGCCATGCTGGGCATCTTGCGTCAGCTCGGGATTCCGGCCCGCTACGTCAGCGGCTACCTCTACAGCGGCGGAGAAATGCGGGGCGCCGAGGCCACCCACGCCTGGGTGGAGGCGCTCATTCCGGGCTACGGCTGGCTGGGCTACGACCCCACCAACAACCGGCTGGCCGGCGAAAAACACATCAAGATCGCCCACGGGCGCGAGTACAGCGACGTGTCCCCGGTGCGCGGCACCTACTACGGCGGCGGCCAGGGCAAGCTGGACGTGGCGGTGCACGTGTACGGGGAGCAGTAAAACAAAACTCCCCCCGCCGGTCAGCGAGGGGAGGGTGTTCAGGAAGACTTACAGCCCGAACAGTGAGCGGAGCAGCACCGGCTCGACGATGCTATAGGCCAGTGCCGAGAGCACCAGTGTCACCCCGGCCTTGACCGGGTCGCGCAGGTTCATGCTCGACTGCACGGCGAGAAAGCCGAAGAAAGCCAGCGCCAGCGCAATCACCACGCTCTGCACGAACCAGCCGAAGATGGGAATGATGCCGAGCAGGGTGCCCACGATGCTCAGCGGCACGAAGAACAGGGCAAAGGTGTAGGCGACTTCCGAGTAGCGGCCCGTGCCGCCGAACAGGTAGCGGCCAATCAGGTACACCGCGCCGGTAAAGACGAGGAACTGCGCCGGAATCCCGATGAGGCGCGAGAACAACTGGCCGAAAAAGGTCACGTCGCTGTGAAAGACCGAGAACAGCGCGGCAATCACGCCCGAGACGGCAGCGGCGAGCAGGACATACATCAGCGCTTGCCCGGTGCCGCCCCGCCGCTCAAAGCGCTCGAAGGTGCTGGGCGCAGGCCGGGCCAGGACCGCCGTGCTCTGGGCGAACATGTCCGAAATCTGGCTGGGTGCGCTGGGCGTGGAAAAGGGGGAGCGGGTCATGCCTTCAATACGCGCCCTGTGCCCCGGCGGTTGCCCCCCGCCGCCCTGAGCTAGCGTTCATCTTCCTCGGCGTCACGGCTGAAGCCCGGCGCAATGGGGGAATGGGTGCGGTTTTGCCCGGCGAGGGTCTGAGGATTCGGACCAGCAGCGGGCGCGGACATGGGCGGGGCAGACGCGGCAGGGGCAGACGCGGCAGGGTTAGGCGCGGCGGGCGCTTGACCGGCTCCCTGTGTCTGCTTGACCTCGCGGGCCAGTTTGACCTCCAGCGGGGCGCTGCCGAAACTCACGCTGCGCTGAGGCGAGGGAATCTCGATGTTCGCCTCGTCCATGGCAATTTTGATGCGGCGGTTGAACTCGCGGCCCAGGGCAAACTGGCTTTTGGGCAGCACCTTGAACAGCGCGCGCAGAGTGATGCCGTCGGGAGCGAGATCGGTGACGCCCTGCACCTCGGGCGCGTCGAGGAAGTGATCTTTCCATGCGGGGTCGTGATACAGCTCCCGGCTGACCGCGTCGAGCACGCCGAGCGCCTGATCGATGTTGGTGTTGTAGGTCACGTCCACCGTCGCCACCACCCGCGACCAGTCCTTGCTGCTCACGCTGACGGTCTGAATCTGGCCGTTGGGGACGATGTGCACGGTGCCGTCGAGCGCGCGCAGGGTGGTCACGCGCAGGTTGACGCTCTCCACGTTGCCCGAGAGCTGCCCGGTGTTGATGGTGATCACGTCGCCCACGCCGTATTGGTCTTCGAGCAGGATAAAAAAGCCGGTAAAGAGGTCCTTGAAGAGGTTCTGCGCCCCGAAGCTGACCGCCAGGCCCAGCACCGACACGCCCGCGAGCAGGCTGGTCGTGTTAAGGCCGAGGGTCTGCAACATGGCGAGGGCGGCAATGACGACGATGAGGACGCGCAGGGTGCTTTCCACCACGCCCTTGAGGGTCTGCACCCGCACCGTGCGGCGGTTGAAGTCGTCGTCAGGCACCACGCGGCCACTGATCACGCTGATGAGGTTCCAGGCGATCATCGCCATCGCCAGCACGACCACCACCTTGCCCGCGCTGTTGCGAAAGCCCTCGCGGATATCGGCCCCGAGGTCAAACAAGACGGGCACGTCGGGCAGGTAGGCGATGTGGGTGGCACTCGCCAGCCAGCCCACCGAAATCGTCAGCAGCAGCAGCCACTTGAGCACCAGCGTCAGGCGGGGGTGCAGGTAGCCTTCAATGCTGCGCAGCAGCGTGCGGCCCAGGCGGTAGAGCGCGTAGGCCACCACCAGGGTCAGCGCGAGGCCCACCCAGACCTGCGGCTTGGCGAGCTGGACCATCAGAACATCGAGCATGGGCCTTACTGTGCCATGTCCGGCGCAGGCCAGGGGGATAGAAAAGCGAGAGGGCCGGGAAGGGCATTTCCCATGACCTCTCGCCTTTCAGAGTGAGCCGGGCGGCTCAGCCGTTCTCAGCCCTGCGGCCCCGCGAACGCCGCTTCCAGGCGCTCGACCAGCCGCGCTTCGTGGGCGCGGGCGGCACGCAGCACGGCGTTTTTGACGGCGCGGGCGTCGGCGCTGCCGTGGCCGATAAAGGCCAGCCCCCGCACCCCGATCAAGATGCTCGCGCCGTAGGTGCTGGGGTCCATCCGCTCGGCCAGCCCGCGCAGCGAGTCGCGCACCAGCAGGCCGCCGAGTTTGCTCTTGACGTTGGAATTGAGCGCTTCCTTGACCCAGCCGAGCAGCACCCGCGCCTCGCCCTCGGCGAGCTTGAGGACCACGTTGCCGGTAAAGCCGTCGGTCACCACGATGTCGGTGGTGGATCTGAAGATGTCGCGCCCCTCCACGTTCCCGTAGAAGGTGATGCCCTGGCCGTCGAGCGCCCGCAGGAGGGTGTGCGCCTCGACCACCTGCTGGCTGCCCTTGTGGTCCTCTTCGCCGATGGAGAGCAGGCCCACGGTGGGGTTGTCGCGGTCTTCGAGGACTTTGAGGTACACCGTCGCCAGCCGCGCCCACTGCGCGAGGTAGGCGGGTTTGACGTCGGCGTTGGCCCCAGCGTCGAGCAGCGTGGTAAAGCCGCCCTGCGCGGGCAGGTGCGCCAGAATGGCGGGGCGGTCCACACCCTTGATGCGCCCGAGCGTGAGCAGCGCCGAGGCCATCGTCGCGCCCGAATGCCCCATGCTGACGGCGGCGGCGGCGCGGCCTTCCTTGACCAGCCGGGTGCAGACGTTGATGCTCGCGCCGGTGCGGCTGCGCACGTCGCTGGCGTGCTCTTCCATCCCGATCACGTCGGGGGCGTCCACCACCTCGATGGGCAGGCGGCTGCTTCCCTCGTGTTTGCCGAGTTCGGCGTGCAGCTTGACCCGGTCGCCCACGAGCAGCACCGACACCCCGCTGCGGGCGGCCTGCACCGCGCCGTCCACGTTGGGCGTCAGGCCGTGGTCGCCGCCCATCGCGTCGAGCGCCACCGGCAGGCGCCCCGCCGCTTTGGCGCTCAGATTCGCCGGGCTCGCCTCAGCGCTCATCGCCTGCTCCAGCTCCGTAGAACGACGCACGCAGGTCGCGGTCCTGGGTGCGGCTCGCCCCGTCACGCCCGCTGCCTTCGCTCGGCAGGCGGTAGCCGGGGCGCTCGACCTGCTCACGGATGCTGGCGAGGTCCACGTACTCGTCGGCGGCGTTGCGCAGTTCGGCGCTCGTCATCTCGGGAATGCTCGCCACGATGACTTTCTTGCCCCGGGCGCGCAGCACCTCCACCGGGCGCTCGAAGTCGCCGTCGCCGGAGAGCAGCACCGCCACGTCGTAGCGGCTCTCGGTGGTGAGCAGGTCGGTCACCAGTTCGATGTCGAGGCTGGCGCGGCGCGAGGTGTCGCCGTTCTCGTCGGTGTTCTCGCGCAGCGGGCGGGTGCGGACCGTGTAGCCCATGTAGGTCAGGGCGTCCACGAAGCGCTTTTGTTTGTCGTCCACCGGCCAGGGCACGGCGGTGTAGTAAAAGGCGTTATACAGAGCGCCGAGCCCCGCAAAATGTTCGAGAATCTTGCGGTGGTCGAAGTTCCAGCCGAGCCGTTTGGCCGCGGCATAGACATTCGCGCCGTCAATAAAGAGTGCAATACGTTCCATGAGTCTCCTGTCCCGCGCAGGATAGCGGATGCCCCGGCGCAGCGCGGTGTCCTGCTGCTCTGCCCCCCCCTGCGCCTTCTTCTTGAACCCACTGCACAGAACCCACTGGACAGAACCCACTGCACAGCCGCCGCGAGGGCCTGAGGGCCATGGAGACCGAGGGCCCTGGACATTGAGAATGATTCTCAATATGGTGCAGGGAGCTTCGGGCCTCTTGCCGCGCAGCAGAGCCAGCGAGGCGAAGGAGAGTGTATGAGCGACGAAAACAACAAGGGCGTCGGCACGGCGGTGCAGGGCGTGGGCGGTCCCCGCGACGGGCGCACCGCCCCCGGCGAGCAAGGCACCACCCTGACCACCCGCCAGGGCCACCCCGTTCACGACAACCAGAACAGCCGCACGGTGGGCAGCCGTGGCCCGATGACGCTGGAAAACTACCAGTTCATCGAAAAGCTCTCGCACTTCGACCGCGAGCGCATTCCCGAGCGTGTGGTGCACGCCCGCGGCGTCGGCGCCCACGGCGTGTTCAGAGCGACGGGCAAGGTCGGCGACGAGCCGGTGAGCAAGTACACCCGCGCCAAGCTGTTTCAGGAAGACGGCAAGGAAACGCCCGTCTTCGTGCGCTTCTCGACGGTGGGTCACGGCACCCACTCGCCCGAAACGCTGCGTGACCCGCGCGGGTTCGCCGTCAAGTTCTACACCGAAGACGGCAACTGGGACCTCGTCGGCAACAACCTCAAAATCTTCTTCATCCGTGACGCGCTGAAGTTCCCCGACCTGATCCACAGCCAGAAGCCCAGCCCGACCACCAACATCCAGTCGCAGGAGCGCATCTTCGATTTCTTCGCGGGCTCCCCCGAAGCGACCCACATGATTACCCTGCTGTACTCGCCCTGGGGCATTCCGGCGAGCTACCGCTTCATGCAGGGCAGCGGCGTGAACACCTACAAGTGGGTCAACGACCAGGGTGAAGGCGTGCTGGTCAAGTACCACTGGGAACCCGTGCAGGGCGTGCGCAACCTGACGCAGATGCAGGCCGACGAGGTGCAGGCGACCAACTTCAACCACGCGACCCAGGACCTGCACGACGCCATCGAGCGCGGCGACTTTCCCCAGTGGGACCTGTTCGTGCAGATCATGGAAGACGGCGAGCACCCCGAACTCGACTTTGACCCCCTCGACGACACCAAGATCTGGCCCCGCGAGCAGTTCCCCTGGCGGCACGTCGGCCAGATGACGCTGAACCGCAACCCCGAAAACGTGTTTGCCGAAACCGAGCAGGCCGCCTTCGGGACCGGCGTGCTGGTGGACGGCCTGGACTTCAGCGACGACAAGATGCTCCAGGGCCGCACCTTCAGCTACTCCGACACCCAGCGCTACCGCGTCGGCCCCAACTACCTGCAACTGCCGATCAACGCGCCCAAAAAGCACGTCGCCACCAACCAGCGCGACGGGCAGATGGCCTACCGGGTGGATACCTTTGAGGGCCAGGACCAGCGTGTGAACTACGAGCCGAGCCTTCTCAGCGGTCCCAAGGAAGCGCCTCGCCGCGCCCCCGAGCACACCCCCCGCGTGGAAGGCAACCTCGTGCGCGCCGCCATCGAACGCCCCAACCCCTTCGGGCAGGCCGGGATGCAGTACCGCAACTTCGCCGACTGGGAGCGTGACGAACTGGTGAGCAACCTCTCCGGCGCTCTGGCGGGCGTGGACAAGCGTATTCAGGACAAGATGCTCGAATACTTCACCGCCGCCGACGCCGACTACGGCCAGCGCGTGCGCGAGGGCATTCAGGCCAAGGAAGCCGAGATGAAGGGCCAGAAGCAGGAAGCCCCCGTCTACGGCACCGAGGCGAGCAGCCTGTACTGAGACAAGCTGAGCACGGAAACTGAAAGAGTCGCCCCGGTGTGGGCGGCTTTTTTTATGGTCCTCTGAAGCTGTTTTTCATTTCCCAGCAAACAGCCCAAAGCCCCCGAATCCCGCTACAATCAACCATGATCGACCCCCACCAGTACGGTGCTTTTCTGGTCGCTGCCGTGGTGCTGGCCCTGCTCCCCGGCCCCGGACTGATGTACATTCTCGCCCGCAGTCTGGGGGGTGGGCGTTGGGCCGGGATTCAGAGCGCCCTCGGCACCGGAGCCGGCGGCATGGTGCATGTGCTGGCCTCGGCGGTGGGGCTCTCGGCGCTCATCATGGCGTCGTCGCTCGCTTTCAGCGTCGTGAAGTACGCGGGGGCGGCGTACCTGATTTATCTGGGCCTGCGCGTGCTGCTGTCCAAAGAGGCCCTGTCGTCCAAAGAGGAAGCCAGCCTCGCTGCCGCCGCGCCCGAGCGTCAGAGCCGCCTGTTCACGCAGGGCGCCATGACCGAACTGCTCAATCCCAAAACGGCCCTGTTTTTCCTGGCGGTGATTCCCCAGTTCGTGAAGCCTGCAACGGGGCACGTCTTCGGACAATTTCTGCTGCTGGGCACGACTTCGGTGGTGGTCAACACGCTCAATGCCATGCTCGTCGCCACGCTGGCCGGGTTTCTGGGCGCGCGACTGCAAGGCAACCCCCGCTTTCAACGCGGGCAAAAGGTGGCGAGCGGCGGGGCGATGATCGCCCTGGGCACTTACGTCGCGGTTGAAAGGTAAAACGGTGGACATGTCCCCTTCCGCTCAGTCCATCAGGCTCCCATTCGTCAGGCCCCAGCCCCTCGGCCCCGGCGCCCGCGTGGCGGCGCTCAGCCTCAGTGGGGGCTTCGTGACCGAGGTGCCGCACCGGTACGCGACCGGGGTGCGGCAGGCCGCCGAGTCTCTCGGCTGGGAGATCGTCGCTGCGCCGAACGCCTTTCGTGGCCCCGATTACCTCTATGAAAATCCGCAGGCCCGCGCCGACGACCTGCACTGGGCGCTGCAAAATCCCGAGATTGACGGGATGGTCAGTGTCATCGGCGGGGACGATTCGATTCGGCTGCTGCCCCTGCTGGACGCTGACCTTATTCGGGCGCATCCGAAAGCCTTTGTGGGTTACTCCGACAGCACCGTCACGCTGATGCAATTCCTGAAAGCGGGCGTGATGGCCTACCACGGCCCCGCCGTGCTGACTGATCTGGCGGAGAACGGCGGCATTCATCCCTTCACCCGGCGCGGGCTGGAACAGGCGTTCGGCACCGAGCCTTACGACCTCTCCCCCGCCCCCGAGTGGACCGAGGCGGGGCAGGACTGGGAGGACGTGGCGGCGCAGGAGATTCGCCGCGAATTTCAGCCCGGCGACGGCTGGACGTGGCTCCAGGGCGACGCCCCCGGCGAAGGGCACCTGCTCGGCGGCTGCGTGGAGATTCTGGACATGCTCAGCGGCACGCCCGGCGAACTGCCGCCCGAGCTGTGGCACGGCGCGGTGATGGCGCTGGAAACAAGCGAAGACGTGCCCAGCCCCGCGCAGGTGGGCTACTGGCTCCGCAACTGGGCGGCCAAGGGCGTCTTGCAGCGCCTCAGTGGGCTGCTGCTCGCCCGGCCCCGTGACTACACGCCGGAGATGACCGCGCAGCTTTATGTCTGGGTGCGCCGGGTGCTGAAGGAAGCGGGGCGCGAAGACCTGCCCGTCGTCGCCAATGTGGATTTCGGTCACACCTCGCCCCAGCTCACGCTGCCGCTGGGCGCACAGGTGCGACTGGACCCGGTGGCAGGGCGGGTCACAGTTTGGCCCTAACCCCCAGAATCAGGGAAACGCGGGTTTCCCCGGCTGCCAGCCGCCCTCCGGCCCCCCGGCCCAGTGCCACTGCCCGCCAGCAGGTCTGAGGTCCAGCGCCGCGCGAATGTCGGCCAGCGGCACCCGGCGGGCGAAGCGGGTGCGGGCGTGCCACGCGGCGAGCGCGTCGGCCCCCGCCTGTGAGGACAGACCCACTCCACGCACGGCAGCGGTAGCCCGGTTCACCGCGAGGTCAAACAGCGTGTCCGGCACCGCCCCCGCCGCGTCTTCCCCCGCCGGATTCGGCTCGGAGAGGGCGAGAAAGGGACGCTCCTCGGGCACCTAAGCGCTCCGCACCCGGCCCGCGAGCGCGGCGAGTTGCCCGGCGTGCCACACGCTGTGGCGGGCATTCAGACGCAGAAGTTCGGCCACTGTCATGGTCTGCTCGCTGTAGGTGAGTTCGGTGGACAACTGCTCGGGCGAGAGCTGCCGCGTTTGCTCCACTTCCCAGCCCATCAGGCGGCGCAATCCGGCGTCGTCGGGGGGTGGGAGGTCGCCCGTCGCCCCAGCAATGGCGGCCCAGTACCCCCGCTTGGTCTGTGTCAGGTGGGTGGTCAGCCAGCCGATACGCGGGTGAGTTGCCCCGTCCACCATGTCCAACGCACTCTGCACACTTTCCCAGGGGGCACTGTTGGCCTCCTGAAGCAGCAACGCGAGGTCGGCGGCATTCATGCCTGCCTCAACGCAGCAGACGGTAGCCGTCGCCGTCGCGCTGAAGTTGCCCGCGTTCGAGCATCCGGCCCGTCACCTCGCGGGCCTGCTCGAAGCTCAGTGGGCTTTTTTCTTCCAGGTCACGCAGGGTGAAGTGCCCGCCGCTGCGGTAGGCGTATTTCAGGACCATGCGCTCCTGCACGTCGGCCCGCTCGCCGCCCTGCTCGACCCGCTCCAGCCGGCGCCCGAACAGCGTCCAGACGAGCGCTGCCACCCCTATGCCAATCAGCAGAGCCACCGGCAGCATCTGGGTGGCGAAGGCCGGGTCCGCGACGCTCTGGGCGATTTCCAGCGCCCGCGCTTTGGCCGCCGCGATCTGCTCGGCGCCCGCGCCCGCTGCTTCGAGTCGCCGCACATCGCCGCGCGCGTGCAGAAAGCGGAACACGCCGCCGGTGTCGCCCCGCGTGTAGAACGCGGAAAAGGCGATCAGGGCGGCGGACGCCCCAGCAATCAGCGAGAGAAGGAAGCGGGCAAGACTCATGGCAAGGAGAATAGTCCAGAGGCGGGTGCCGGAGACGGACCGGAAGCACAAAAAAACTGCCCCCACTTGGGAGGCAGTTCCTGGCCAGCTTTTACGGGTTCCGTCTGCTCCGTTGACCAACTGGAACAGCGCCAGTTGACCAACTCCACGTCCGGAACCCGCTTGGCTCCTACTCGCTTCGCTCGGATTGAATCACCTTGGCGATTCAATCCGAGGAGGTCTTATTGACGAGCGTTGCGCGAAGCGTCCACGAGCGCCTTGAAGGCTTCGGGTTCGCGGGCGGCGATGTCAGCCAGGACCTTGCGGTTCAGGTCGATGTTCGCGCGCTTCAGACCGTTGATGAAAGTCGAGTAGTTCATGCCGTGCAGGCGGGCGCCCGCGTTGATGCGCTGAATCCACAGGCGGCGGAAGTCGCGCTTCTTGTTGCGGCGGTCACGGTACTCGTAAGTGGCAGCGTTGAGCAGCGTCTGGAAGGCGTTGCGGTACTGCTTAGAGCGGCTGCCCCAGAAGCCCTTGGCGCGCTTGAGGACCTTCTTGTGGCGGCGGCGACGGACAATCCCGGTTTTGGCGCGTGGCATGGTTTATTTCCCCCTCGGGAGCATGAGTTTCATCCGGGCCCATTCGGCTTTGGCGAGCACGAAGCCCTTGCCCTTGCCGCGAATTTCGTCGCCGCTCTTGCCGGTGTTCTGGTGGCGCTTGCCACTCTTGAACGCCATGACCTTGCCGGTGCCGGTGATCTTGATCCGGCGCTTGGCCATCTTGTGAGTCTTCATCTTGGGCATGGAGAGCCCTCCTTCGTAGTCCAGTCGCGCTCCCTGGGGAGGCTTCTGTCTGGGGTTCGGGCCGCTCTCTTGTTGAGAAAGTTCTCAAAGAGCCGTTGGTCGCCCTGCCCCACTTGACCAAGCGAAGATTTTACACGATGAAGCCCTGGCAGAACAAGGGCCGCGGGGTCAGCCGCCGTCAGGCCGGGGGCAGTCCCGCTGCCAGCCCCTCCGGCAGCGCCTTCGCCACGCGCTCCAGCGTCCGGCCCGCCGCCGCCTGCACCATCTTTTCAAAGGCCGCGCCGCCCCAGCCCTCGGCCTCGGGCGTAGCGAGGTGGGCCTGAAACTGAAAGGCGAAGGCCATCTCGCCGCCCTCAGCCGCCGTCGCCTGCCCCGACACCGCGACCCAGGCGCGTTCGCCGGTCAGCGTGAGCGGACGCAACTCGGCGCCCTGCGGCGTGCGGACAATTTCGCTGCGAAAGGGCAGGTCCACCTCGCCCAGCAGCGGCACCGTGACCAGCAGTTCGCCCCAGACCTGCTCGCCGTCCGAGTCCAGCCCGCGCAAAAAGCGCACCCCGGCGAGCGCGGCAGCGGGTTCACGTACGAAGGCGAGCGCCGCCGCCTGCCCGTGGGGGTGGCGCAAGGTAAACGACTGCTCGGCACTCAGAATCACGCCCGCACCTTCAGTCCACCCACTCGATGACGAGCCGCCCGGTTTGTGCCGCTTCCTGCACCTCGGCGTCACCCGCGCTCCGGAGCCGGGGCAGGTGGGCAAAGCGTGGCGTGGCCGAGGCGTAGCCCAGGCGAACCACCACGTTGTCGCTGAGTTCGTCCTTGCCGATGCGCCACACCAGTTGCCCGCCGAGCGCTTCCAGTTGCCGCGAGAGTTCGGGGGGCAGCTCTGCAAAAGCCATGAGCGCCATTGTACGCCCCGCGCCTTCGCTGCCTGCTCTGCTTCTCTTCTGATGCCCGGTGTCCCCTTGACCCCCCGCAGCTCACCCTCTACCCTGACCGCATGAGTGCCTTGATTGCCACCACGACCCCTTGAGGGCGGTGCGTCAGGCAGCCGCCCCGTAGGACATACGCGGGCGGTTTTTTTGTCGTAAGGAGGAGCAAAGATGCGCGTCGCCATTGTGGGAGCCACCGGGGCCGTCGGCCACGAACTGCTGAAGGTGCTTGAAACCTCAAGTCTCGACTTCAGCGAACTGCAACTCTACGCCTCGCCGCGCAGCGCGGGCAGCACGCTGGAGTTTCGCGGGCAGCCGCTGACGGTGCAGGCCACGCCGGACGGCGCCCTGCCCGCCGACCTCGTGCTCGCCTCGGCGGGCGGGTCCATCAGCAAGGAAAAGGCCCCGCGCTGGGTGGAAGGCGGCGCCGTCGTCATCGACAATTCCAGCGCCTTTCGCTACGACGACGACGTGCCGCTCGTCGTGCCCGAGGTCAATGGTGAAGCGGCCCTGGGGCACAAGGGCATTATCGCCAACCCCAACTGCACCACCGCCATCGCCGTGGTCGCCGTCGCGCCGATTCACCGCAAGTACGGCGTCAAGCGCATGATCGTCAGCACCTATCAGGCCACCAGCGGCGCCGGGCAAAAGGGCATGGACGAGCTGCTCACCGAGACGCACAAGGTGCTGCACGGCCAGGACGCGGGCCACCATGAATTCGTTCACCCCATTCCCTTCAACGTGATTCCGCACATCGACGTGTTTCAGGACAACGGCTACACCAAGGAAGAGATGAAGGTGGTCTGGGAGACGCGCAAAATCATGGGCGACGAGAGCTTGCAGATCAGTTGCACGGCAGTCCGTATTCCCACCCTGCGAACCCACAGCGAGGCCATCACGCTGGAGCTGGAGCGGCCTGCTACGCCCGAGGCCATCCGTGAGCTGCTGGCGACGGCGGCGGGTGTGGAGGTGCGCGACGACCCTAGCGCGAAGCTCTACCCCATGCCCCTGACCGCCAGCGGCAAGTACGACGTGGAAGTGGGGCGCATACGCCAGAGCCTCGTGTTCGACGGCGGCATCGAACTGTTCGTGGCGGGCGACCAACTGCTCAAGGGCGCCGCTCTGAACGCCGTGCAGATTGCCGAAGACCTTCAGCGGCGCGGGGGGCTGAAAGTTCAGCGGGGCTAACGCTTACAACATGGGGCCGGGCCGCAGCGTAGGTTGCCGCCTGGCCTCTGGTTGTGGTGGGTCCGCTGACCTTCCGGGCCGCCGGGGGCCGGCTGCTCTACAATGCCCGCCATGAAAACTGACCCCGCAGACCTCACCCTTTTTCTGGCGCAGAGCGTGGTGGATCAGCCCGCGCTGGTGCGCGTGAGTCGGCGTGGCCCGACCGTGCTCGTGCGGGTGGCCCCCGGCGAGGAAGGCCGCTTTATTGGCAGACAGGGCCGGGTGATTCAGGCGATTCGCACCCTGGTTCGGGCCGCCGGCGACCCCCGCGAGCGCGTGAACGTGGACCTCGACGCGCCGCGCAAGGCATGACGCGCCCCGAAGCGAGCGGCCCGCCCGACGCCACGAGACTGGGGCACCTGCTGGGGCCGCACGGCGTGCAGGGCGGCATCAAGCTCTACGTGCTGGGCGACCCGGCGCAGGTGCTGGCGCTGAAACGAGTTTATGTGGAGTCGCGCGGCTGGCTGAGTCTTCGCCGCGCCGAGGGGATGCCCCCGAACCTCGTGTTGTACCTCGCGGGCGTGTCCTCACGCGAGGGAGCCGAAGAATTGCGCGGCCTTCAGGTCTACGCTACCGACGCCGAGCTGCCCGACCTGGAAGAAGGCACGTTCTACTACCACGACCTGCGCGGCCTGGAAGTGTACGGCGCGGGCGGCGAACGCCTCGGCACTGTCAGCGACGTGATGGACGCCGGGCACCAGGACCTGCTGGTGGTGGACTACGGCGGGGGCACGTCGTTCGTGCCGCTGCAAGCGCCTTACGTGGAGGTGCCGCTGGCTGGCGGCAAACCGGGCGCGGTTCACCTGACCGCCGACGCTCCCGCCGGGCTGATCGGGCCGGAGCCCGGCGAAGAAGACGGCGCGGCGGAGTCCTGAGCGAGTGCTGACCTTTTCTTTTTTGACGCTCTTTCCCGAACTGCTCACCCCCTTCGCGCAGGAAGCCATCGTGGGCAAGGCGCGGGAACGGGGTCTGATAGACGTGCGGCTGGTCAACCTGCGCGACTACGCCCAGAACAAGCATCTCAAGGTGGACGACACGCCCTATGGCGGCGGCGCGGGCATGGTCATCCGGGTGGACGTGGCGGCGCGCGCTCTGGACGCCGCGTGTCAGGCGGGGCCGCGGCCCGACGAGGTGATTTTGTTCACCCCAGCGGGCGAGCGCTTTACCCAGCAGGTGGCCGAGGAGCTGGCGAACAAACAGCACCTCGTCTTTCTCTGTGGCCGTTACGAGGGCTTCGACGCGCGGGTCGAGGGACTCGTCACCCGCGAACTGAGCCTCGGCGACTTCGTGATGATGGGCGGCGAGGCGGCGGCGGCCTGCGTGCTCGAAGCGGTGGCCCGGCTGCGGCCCGGCGTGCTCGGCGACGAGGCGTCGCACCAGCAGGACTCCTTTTCCAGCGGTTTGCTCGACTACCCCGAGTACACCCGTCCCCCTGAGTGGGAAGGCCACAGCGTGCCCGACGTGCTGCGCGGCGGCAACCACGCGGCGGTGGCCCGCTGGCGGCGCGACCAGGCGTTGGAACGCACCCTGCGCCGCCGTCCCGACCTGCTGCCCGGCGCCGGCCTGACGCCGCAGGACAGTGCGGCCCTGCTGGCACTGGGCGTGACCCCCGAACAGCTCAGCATCTGGGACGCGCCGCCCCCACCCGCGCCAAAGGTTCGCCGCAAAAAGAAGCCGTCGGCTGAGGACAAGGCCCCGACGGACACTTCTAGCGAGTAAGAATCAGCGCCCAAACAGCAGCGTACTCAGACGACGCCCGCTCAACAGCCGTCCAATCACTGCCGGAATCATCAGCACGACGAGGCCGTAGAGGACCGAGAGCGCGATGGTCAGCCCGACGGGGTCGCTGCGCTCGGGGGCGTACCAGTTTTCCAGCACCTGAAGCAGGAAGGGGTGAATGAGGTACACCTGCAAGCTGACCGTGCCCAGTGTGGCGATCAGGATGCGGAGTGGGTGCGTCGAGCGCTGCCACTGGTAGGCGAGGCCGAGCAGACCCAGGGCCATCAGGGCGCTGTAGCCCCAGCTCAGGGCGTGGTAGGCCACCGAGTCCACCGACTCTCCCAGCATCTGCCGGGTGGTGACCGTCAGGTAGGGCGGAAACACCAGCACCAGCAGGCCCAGCACCCACCAGCGCGACTTGCGGAACCACTCGGAAAATTCGCCCAGGCGCGCGCCCACGCTCACGCCCAGCACGATGGGCAGGACATACCACAGCACGGTGCTGCCCGGATACGGCGTCTGCAACACGTTGCGGTTGAGTAGGTACGCCCCCGCCTGCAGCGCGGCCCCGAGCACGAAGGCCAGCCAGATGGGCGGGCGGCGCCGCGCCAGGGGCAGCAGCAGCGGCAAAATCAGGTACACCTGCAGCGCCACCAGCATGAAGTACAGGTGGTAACTCGCCTTGCCGTAAAGCAGGTAAAACGACCATCGCTCGGGGTCGGTGAGCACTTCCGGGGGCCGGCGTCCGCTGGCGACATACCACAGCACGTACAGCACGCTCCACAGCAGGTAAGGCCAGCCGCCGCGAATCAGCCGCCGCGAGTAGTAGCGCAGGGGCCGGAAGTCCTTGAGCAGACTGCGCGTGAGCACCGTTGCCGACAGGAAAATAAACGCCGGCACCGCGAAGTGCAGCGTGCGGTTGACCCCAGCGGTGATCAGATACGCGGTGCTGCCTTCGGGGAGGTGGCGCAGCGTCACGGCGGTGGTGTGGTGGGTGACCACTTCCAGAATCGCCAGCCCCCGGAAAAAATCCACCGCACTCAGCCGCGCCGTGGAGACGGCCTGCCGCGACACCGTGACCGGCGCGTGGGCACTCGGCAGGGCAGGCGAGAGGGCGCCGACCCCCACGCCGGCCAGCGCCGCCTCGTGGGGGCGAACCAGGGCCATCGCCCCGTGCTCGGGCAGACCGGGAAGCTCGTAGGGCGAGTCGAGCAGTTGCTGACGCAGACCGGGCTGCGAGCCCGTCTGGCGGGCGAAATAATTGAGCGCCTTGTCGAGCCGCACCAGCCCCAGGCGGCGCAGCAGCGACGGTGAAGAACGCCACGCCGTGGTCACGGGCGCAGGCGGCTCAGGAAACGCACTGGCCGGGTGCGGCAAAGACAGGTGCGGCAGGAAGACGAAGAGCGCCGTGCGCTCCGGGACAGAAGAACCATTCGATTCGTCAGCATACCGGCTGCGGCGCCCGGGGGCGTGAGGGTTTCCCGGCGTGAGGACCGCCGCGCTGTCACCCGAAGGGTCCTTTCAAGGGTGGAACCGCTCCCAGCGCCTCCCGGCAGGCGCCGGCGTGTTAGCGTTCAGGGCATGACCAAGCGCACACCCGACTCCGCCGACATCTCTTTCGAGCATGCTCTGGTGCTCGAAACCGCTCGCGTGACCGAGGGCGCCGCACTCGCCGCCAGCCGGTTCATGGGCCTGGGCGACAAGAACGCGGTGGACGGCGCAGGCACCGAGGCCATGCGCTCGCTGCTCAACAGCCTCGACATCCGCGGCACCGTGGTGATCGGCGAGGGCGAGATGGACGAGGCGCCGATGCTCTACATCGGGGAAAAGGTCGGCAACGGCCAGTACGAGGTGGACATCGCCGTGGACCCGGTCGAGGGCACCAACGTGACCGCCAAGGGCCTGCCCAACGGCCTGGCGGTGATCGCCCTGAGCGAGCGCGGCGGCCTGATGCACGCGCCCGACTGCTACATGGAAAAGCTGATCGTGCCCCCGCCCGCCGCGGGCCGCGTGAATCTCGACTGGCCGGTGGAGGCCAACCTGAGCGTGATCGCGCAGAGCCTGGAGCGCGACGTGGAAGACCTGATGATCACCATTCTGGACCGTGAGCGGCACGCCGACCTGATTCAGCGGGTCCGCGCGACGGGCGCCCGCGTCAAGCTGATCGGCGACGGTGACGTGGTGGCGGGCCTCGCCGTTGGCGTGCGCGGCACCGGCGTTCACGCGCTGATGGGCTCGGGCGGCGCTCCCGAGGGCGTGCTCTCGGCGGCGGCGTGCAAGTGCCTGGGCGCCGAAATCCAGGGCCGCTTCATCGCCGAGGACGACGCCATGCGCGAGCGCTTCGCCGAAATGGGCGTGAACGAACACCGCATCTACAGTACCGATGACCTCGCCCCCGGCAAACAGATCGTCTTCAGCGCCACCGGCATCACCTACGGCGAACTGCTCAACGGCGTCCGGCGCTTCGCGGGCGGCGCCCGCACCCACACCCTCGTCATGGGCCACGCCAGCCGGGTGGTGCGCTTCATCGACACCGTGCACCTCGAAGAAGACAACGCCCGCGTGACCATCCGCGTCTGAGGCCATAAAGCAGAAAGTGTAAGAGAGGGGAGGCGAAGGGACCTTCCCTTTTTCGTGTCTACAACGCCCAGCGCCCCGCCGCTACCCCACGCCGCACTTCCTCCACCAGCCGCGTCTGAGACCCCTCACCCCTGCCTTCGGCAGGCCCTCTGCTTCGCAGCTTTGCAAGTCTCCCTTTGGTAGAGGGTCAACCGGTGCAAGGCAATTCTTTTGTCAAATGCTTTAGGAAGGCCAGCGGGTCGGATATAAAAAGAAGCGTCGGGCACGGCAACTTGGAGCTGGACATGCCGTTCACAACGTCACCAGCCCCCCCGGCGTTTCCAGTTGCGCGGCCAGTTCAGGCTGCGGCGCCTCGTACACTTCCACCTCGCCCACGAAGTTCAGGGCATTGAGCTGCCCGCGCAGGGCATCAGGGTGAGGCGTACCCAGCCGCAGCGTGAGCAGCCGCACGCCCGCGTCGGGCAGCCGGGCCGGAGGCGCGGGGGTGTCCCAGACAATCAGGGAAGGCTCGACTCCGCCGCCGGGCAGCTCGCCAGTTGCCGGCACCGTCAGCCGCCAGCGATTCTCGCCCCGGCTCACGGACAACACGTCGGGGCGCTGCGGCAACTCGCGCACCGCCGCCACCCAGTGAATCAACGCTGGGCCATCGGCCAGCCGCTCGCGCATCTGCGGGGTGTCCAGCCCGAACCAACGCGGGCGCGGCGGGGCGGGGGCTACCGGGTTGATGGCGATGACCTCCAGATAAGCCGTCCCCAGCGACAGCAACCGGTTGTGGGTGCCGAACGCGGAATGCTCGCCGCCGGGTTGCAGCGGTACGTCCAGGCGGCCTTCGAGCCACGCCACGCCTTCTTCCAGCGTGCGGGCAGCAATGACGAGGTGGTCGAGGTGGGCTGGTGTGTATGAAGTGTCGGTCATGGCAGGCTCCTGGGGCATCTCAGGCCCCCCGTGGGCGGCTCAGCGCCGCGAGGTCGCCCAGCACGATGGCCGCCGCCTTTTCGCCGCTTTCCAGGGCGCCCTGAATGCCGCTCATGGACGTGATTTCGGAAGCGAGGAGCACGCCCGGCAGACTGGTGGCGTGCCCCGGCAGCGTGGCCGCGTACCCGGCGGGCTGCTCGAACTGCGCGTAGGGAATGCGTTCGAGCATAAGCAGCCGCAGCGTGCCGACCGCCTCCGCGCCGTACCAGCGGGTCAATTCGCCGCGCACGCGGGCGTCCAGAGACGCATCGTCGAGGTCCGGCAGCCCCAGCACCGTCACCGTCAGCAGGTGCTGTCCGGTGGGAGCACGGCCCGGCACCGCGAGACTGGTCCACTGGGCGTTGTTGATGAGGCCCGTTTCGGCGTTCAGCAACAGCCGGTGCTGCCCGGAAATGCGCTGCGGAGTCGCGTAGTACAGGTAGGTGCTCGACAGGGCGCCCCGGCTGAGCGCCTCGCCGGTCAGGTCGCTGGCGGTCGGTGCCTCGGTCGCCACGATGACCTGCCGGGCGTCTATCTCGCCCGCGCTCGTCACGGCGGTTACGTAACCGGGCCGGGGCAGCAGCCGCGACACCCGCACGCCGGTCAGGAGATCGCTCCCCTGCGCGAGCTGCCGGCTGAGTTCGCCCATGCCGCGCCGGGGAAGCGCCGCGCCGCCGTCCATCAGCATCCGGAAGTAGTAGCGAAACAGCCGCGCCGAGGTCGCCAGGTCACGCCGCAGGAAAATGCCGCCGAAAAAGGGCCGGAAAAAATGGTCGAGCGCCGCTTCCGAAAAGCCCTGACCGCGCAGAAAGCTCTCGGTACTTTCGTCGGAACCAATCAGCAATTCGTGGGCGGCGGGCGTGCGGAGCGACGCAGCGAGACGTGCCACCCGCAGCTTGTCGCCCAGCGTCAGGGCGCCCGATTTCAGGGTGCTGGGCAGACTGGCGAGGTCGTCGAGGGGGCTGCCGAGCACGTCCTCGCGTGCCCCGCGCCGCAGCGCCGCCGCCGAGGGCAGAGGCACGAGGTCGAGCGCGTCGAGGTTCAGTTGCCGCCGCACCGCCGGATACGCAGGAAACAGCACCTGAAACCCGGCGTCGAGGGTAAAGCCCTCCAGCTCACGCGAGCGCACCCGGCCCCCCACCTCGGGCGCTGCTTCCAGCACGCGCACCCGCCGCCCGGCCCGCGTGAGCACCCGCGCCGCCGTCAGGCCCGCAAGCCCGCCCCCGACCACCAGTCCGTCCAACATGCGCCCCAGCATAAGAGGATCCCCGGTATCAAAGGATGAAGTGCAGGAGAATAGTTCTGTCAGAAGCGGGCCTTTACCCTGAGCCCATGTTCGGTCGCCGCGTTCCCCCCAACGTCGTCTTCATGCTGAGTCTGCTGCTGGCGGTCGTGTGCGGCCTGATCTGTTACAAGGCCCTCAGCGTGAACAACATCGTGGGCGGCGTCATCGCGGGCCTCTTCGCCCTGTGGTTCGCGGTGGACGCGGTGCGCTCGTTCGGCTGGACGCGGCAGAAATAAATTGGTGGGAGCGGCTCCGCTTTCCCGGTGCTAGCCTCGCCGCATGACCGACAAGCTGGAACACCATGTGGCACGGGGCCTGGACGACCTGCGGGCGCTCGTCGCCCTGCCGAGCGTTTCGGCGCAGGGCCGGATGCTGCCCGAAACCGCCGACGCCGTGGCCGGGCTGCTGCGGGCCGAGGGCTTCGGCGTGCAGCAATTCCCCGGCACGGTGGCGCCGGTGCTGCTCGCCGAAGCGGGCGAGGGCCCCTTCACCCTGCTGATCTACAACCACTACGACGTGCAGCCCGAGGACCCGCTGGAACTGTGGGACACGCCGCCCTTCGAACTCACCGAGCGAGGCGGGCGGCTTTACGGACGTGGCGCCAGCGACGACAAGGGCGAACTCGCCTCGCGGCTGGCGGCGGTGCGGGCAGTGCGCGAGCAGCTCGGGCACCTGCCGGTCAAGATCAAGTGGCTGATCGAGGGCGAGGAAGAAGTCGGCAGCCCGACCCTGGAACGCTTCGTGGCCGAGCACGCCGCCGAGTTGCAGGCCGACGGCTGCTGGTGGGAATTCGGCGGCATCAGCCCCGAGGGACGGCCCATTCTCTCGCTGGGGCTCAAGGGCGTGATGTGCCTGGAACTGCGCTGCCGGGTGGCCGACAGTGACCTCCACAGCAGCCTCGGGGCCGTGATTGACAACCCGCTCTACTGCCTCGCCCGCGCGGTCGCCAGCCTGCGCGACGAGCAGGGCAACGTCACCATCCCCGGCTTTTACGACGACGTGCGGGCGGCGAGCGGGGCCGACCGGCAGGCCATCGCGCAGATTCCCGGCGACGGACAGGCGGTGCGCGACACCTTCGGGGTGAGGCGCCCGCTGGCGACGGGACCGGCGTACAACGAGCGGACCAACCTGCACCCGGTGGTCAACGTGAACGGCTGGGGCGGCGGTTACCAGGGCGAGGGCAGCAAGACGGTGCTGCCGGGCGCGGGCTTCGTCAAGCTCGATTTCCGGCTGGTGCCCGACCAGGACCCGGCGCGCGTCCTCTCCCTGCTGCGTGAGCATCTGACGGCGCAGGGCCTGAGCGACATCGAAGTCGTGGAACTTGAAGCCCACCAGAAACCCGCCCGCGCCGACGCCGGGCACCCCTTCGTGCAGGCGTGCGTGGCGGCTGCCCGCGCCGCGCACGGCCAGGACCCCATCGTTCACCCGTCGAGCGGCGCCAGCGGGCCGATGTTTCCCTTCACTGGCGGCGCCGGGGGCGGTGGCCTGGGGATTCCTTGCGTCGCCGTCGGCATCGGCAACCACGCCGGGCGGGTCCACGCGCCGAACGAGAACATCGTGCGCGAGCATTTCGCCCGGGGCGTGGCGTTCGGGGTGGAGTTGCTGACGCGGCTGGGCGAGATGTCTCCCCCGGCGGGGGCACCGGCCTCCGGGGCAGAGGCAGGCCGCTAGACTGCGGGGCGTGTACACCTGGTTCGATGCCCTGCTCGTGACCCTGCTCGCCATCGTGACGGCGCTGGGGGCGCGGCGCGGGCTGGCCGGGCTGATCTGGGGGCTCGCGGCATTGCTGTTGTGCTTGCTGGTCAATGCGTTGACCCCGAACGCGGCCCTTGCAGCCTTGCTCGCCCTGCTGCTCAGCGGCGCGGCGGCCTACGCCACCGCCAGGATCGTCACCCGGCCTTACGCTCAGCCCTGGTTTCAGGTGGCGGGGGGCATGGGGGGCTTTTTGCTCGGCACGCTGCTCGTCTCGGCGCTGGCCCTGAGTTTCCCTATGGAACGGCAAAAGGGTCAGGTGAGCTACCCCTCGCGCGACCTGCCCGAGCCGCTGCACAGCGCGGTGCAGCAGTCGATCATTCAGCAGCGGCTGCGGGGCGTTTGGACCAGCAACCGGGCCGTACGGCTGTTGGTGGTGCCGGACCGCGCCCATCCTCAGCCCTGAAATCAACCGAGCCCGAAAGAAACAGCCGGCTGCACTACACTGGCCTGGTGCCCTCTTTTCTGTCTTTTCTTTCTGGCCGGGGCCCGCTCGTCGCTGCCGCTTTGCTGGCCCTGAGCGGTGCCCCGGCGCAGGCCCAGCTCTGGGAAACGCCGCAGACCACCGCCCGCCAGCCGCTGCTGCGGGGCGTCAGCGTGCAGCCGGGCGGCAAGGTGCTGCGGCTGGGCAGCACGACCCTCACCCTCGACGTGGTGGCGGGCCGGGTGGTCGGCGTGTTGATCGAAGGCCGCGACACGGCGAGCGTGGCCCGCGCCCTGGCCGCCGTCTGGGACAGCACCGCTGAGGGCGCCGCGTCCCTGCAACAGGCGTTTGCGCGCCCCGCCTTTCAAGACCGCGCCCGGCTCGGCAGCGTGCAGCCCAGCGATGAAAACGGCACGGACCTGCTGGCCATCCGGCTGACGGGCCGGGGCGCCGAGCAGCGCTGGCGGGTGTACGCGGCGGTGAACGTGCTGCCCGAGAGCGATTTTCCCGTCACCCGCAACGTGACCGGGCAAAGCAAGGCGCCCAACGTGATTCACGTCCTCAGCGATTTTCAGTGCCCGGCCTGCCGCCAGTTGTGGGCGGAGCAGATCCCGGGTTGGCGCGCGCAGCCGGCCAAATACCGCCTCTTCTACCATCATTTTCCGCTGAGCTACCACGCCAACGCCTTTGCCGCCGCAGAGGCCAGCGAGTGCGCCGCCAAGCAGGGGCAATTCTGGACCTACGCCGACCGGCTGTTCGGCGGGGTCGAGGAGTGGGGCCGGGCGTCCGCGCCGCAGGCCACCAGGCTGTTCGGCACCTACGCGGGCAAGCTCAAGCTCGACCGCACCGCTTTCGACCGTTGCCTGAACACGCACCAGCTGAAAGCCAAGGTGCAACGCCAGATACAGGGTGCCGGAAAAACTTACCTACGCGGCACGCCCACTGTGTACCTCAACGGGGTCAAATTGAATTCCTTTAGCGATGAGGAACTCGCCAGCGTGCAGGCGGTGACCCGCGCCCAGCCCAGCGCCGCCAGCGTCATCGCCGCGCGTTTCAAGTCTTTCCGCTGAGCGTGACCAAAGAAAACCCCCGCGCCGGGCGGGGGATATTCTGGTGGGTCGCCTCGGACTCGAACCGAGAACCCGCTGATTAAAAGTCAGCTGCTCTACCATTGAGCTAACAACCCAGGAGGACAGGCCGCCGAAGCAGCGAGGGGGAAGATAGCACCTGTGACCGGGCAGCGCAAGGCGGCGCGGGCCAGTGGGCCCCGTCAGCGCCGCTTGCGCAGAAAGTTGAGCCAGCCGGCCTTCTCGGGCGCAGCGGCGGGGGCCATGTCTTCCAGCGAGATTTCAGGGTCGGGATGCGGCGCCGTCTGCCAGATCTCACCCACCGCAATCAGCCCACCGTAGCGGCCCGCCGCGTACAGGGCGTGTCTCTCTTCTTCCTCCGGCGTGTCGGCGCGAGGGTCGGCCATCGCCTGCAACATGGAGCGCAGGCTGTCGTCCTCGCAGTCCCAGCAGCCCTGGGAAAAACTGGCTTCGATGCCGTAAATGCGGATTCTGACAGGCATGGACCCTCCGTGAAATGAACAGGGACAGGCGCGGATTCGCGGGGTAGGCCATCGATTGACCGGGCCACGAGTAGATTGTCGAGCGGCCCCCAGCATAGCGCGGTGACCGCCTCCCGCAGAAGGTGCTGTTTATTTTTATTTTTGCCCCCAGCGCTCCCGTGTCAGGACACCTTTTCACCCAGCCGCCGCTCGGTGCCGGCTTGCAGCTTGCGAATATTTTCGCGGTGTTGCCAGACCAGCAACGCGGCGAGAAACAGCACGGCGGCGCGGTCCCAGGTCGGGCGCGGCAGCACCAGCACCAGCGCCCCAGCAATAAAAGCACCCATGATGCTGCCGGCGCTGACAAAGCGGGTCAGCCACATGCAGGCGATGGCGAGCACGAAGGTCGTCAGGCCCAGCACCGGGTCGAGAATAGCGATGACGCCGAAGCTCGTCGCCACCCCTTTACCCCCCCGGAAGGCCAGAAAGGGGCTGAAGTTGTGCCCGATGACGGCCAGCACGCCGCACAGCGCGGCCCACTCTGCGCTCAGGCCCAGGGCGCGGGCGAGCAGCACCGCGAGCACCCCCTTGAGGATGTCGAAGCTGGCCACCAGCAGCGCCGGCCCCTTGCCCAGCGAGCGCAGCACGTTGGTCGCGCCACTGTTGCCACTGCCGACCTTGCGGATGTCCACGCCCCGCGCGCGCGCCAGCCACGCCGCCGCCGGAATAGCGCCGATGAGGTACGAGAGCAGCAGGGCGAGCAGGGCGGTCAGGGTCACACTTCAGAGTGTAACGGGCGGGGCCGGCGTCCAGAAAAAACCTGTTCCCGGTTCATTTTTGTGCTGCCGCGTCCTGGTCAGCAGGTATAAGCTGAGGCCATGCTCCTCGACCACGTCGCCATCGCCACCCCCGATCTGGATCAGGGCGCCGCACCTTATGTCGCGCTCGGCCTGCGCCCCGAAGGCCCCGACGAAGACGTGGGAACTCAGGGTGTGCGGGTCCGCGCCTTCGTGGTGGGCGACACCTTGATCGAGCTGCTGATGCCCACCCGGCCCGACAGCCCCATTGCCGGCTTTCTGGAGAAAAAAGGTCCCGGCCTGCACCACACCGCCTACCGAGTCGAGCACCTCGACGCCGAAATCGAGCGGCTGCGCGGAGAAGGCGCCCGCTTCCTCTCCGAAACGCCTGGGCCGGGCCGCGCCGGCACCCGCGTGGTCTTTTTGCACCCCAAATGGGGTCAGGGGACGCTGATCGAACTCGTAGAGCATCCCACCGGGCATCCCGCAGGTGATCACGGCGCACACGGTCAGGACAGCACGGCCCAGAACGGCGCGGCGCGTTGAACCGCCGCCCTCCCCAACGGCGCTGGTGGCTGCCCGCGCTGGTGCTGCTGGCGGTCATCTGGGTGCTGAGCAGTTCGCCCGATACGCCAGGGCCGCCGCTCGTTCACCCGCTCGACTGGCTGGCCCATTTCCTGACTTATCTCGCGCTGGGCTTTTGCCTGGGCCGCGCCACCGGGCGCCCGCTGACGGCGCTGGTGCTCGCCGTGTGGTGGGGCGCGCTCGACGAGGTTCACCAGGCGTTCGTGCCGGGGCGCGAGGCGGGACTCGCCGACTGGGTGTTCGACCTGCTCGGCGCGTTCGTCGGCGTGACCCTCGCCGGGCGACGCCGTGCCTTGCCTGACGAGGAAGTGCCGGAGCCTTAACCCTTTCTCCTTTCAGCGTCCAGCGCGGTAAACCCACCACGCCAGCAGCGGTTGCAGGGGCAGGCGGGCCAGCAGCGCCCAGCGCGGCAGGGGCCGGTACTGCTCGGGGTGGCGCGCCATGTAAATGTTTGCCGGAAAAACTGCCACGAGCAGCGCGATCAGGCCCCAGCGGGCAGCGGGCCGGGTGGTGGGCAGCAGCAGGCCCAGCCCACCCGCGATTTCGGCGGCCCCGCTGACCAGGGTGGCCGTGCGCGGGCTCATCGGCACTGAGGGCGGCACGATGCGGTCGAACGGCTCAGGGTGGGTGAAATGGCGAATCCCGATGGCGGTAAAGGCCAGCGCGAGGGGCAGGGCGGAGCGGTCTGAAGGCTTCACGTCTCCATCCTGCGCCCGGCGCGCCTGAGCTTTTGCCCCGGCCTTGCTCAGTGCTGCCCGGCTCCGGGGCGTATCCTGACCGGCGATGACTCAAGCTGACCTCTCCGCCCTGCTCGACCGTGAGCAGGCCAACACCGAACTGTTCGAGCTGCTGCGCATTCCCTCGGTGAGCGCCGACCCCGCCCGCAAAGGCGACATGACCCGCGCCGCCGAGTGGCTGCGCAGCAAACTGGAGTCGCTCGGCTTCACCGCCCGCGTGGACGCCACCCCCGGTCACCCGCTGGTGTACGCCGAGAGATTGCACGCCCCCGGGAAGCCCACCGTGCTGATCTACGGTCACTACGACGTGCAGCCCGAGGCCCCGCTGGAAGAGTGGCACACCCCGCCCTTCGAGCCGACGGTGCGTGATGGCCGCATCTACGCGCGCGGCAGCACCGACGACAAAGGGCAGGCGTTCGCGCACCTCAAGGGCGTGGAGCTGCTGCTCTCGCAGGGCGAACTGCCGGTCAACGTCAAATTTCTGCTCGAAGGCGAAGAGGAAATCGGCAGCGCGAGCATCGGCGACTACCTCACCGCGCACAAGGATGAGCTGAAGGCCGACGTGATTCTGATTTCCGACGGCAGCCGCTTCGCCCCCGACGTGCCCACCATCACCTACGGCGTGCGTGGGCTGAGCTACGTGGAAATCCACGTGCAGGGCGCCAACCGTGACCTGCACTCGGGCAGCTACGGCGGCGCGGCGCCCAACCCCATCAACGCGCTGTGCGAAATCATCGCGGGGCTCAAGGACGACCAGGGCCGCGTCACCATCCCCGGCTTCTACGACGGCATCGAGCCATTGACCGACGAGGAGCGCCAGATGTGGGCCGCTCTCCCCCACTCCGACGAGGAATTTGCCGCCAGCATCGGCGTGCCCGAGCTGCCCGGCGAGGAGGGCTACACCACGCTCGAACGCCTCTGGGGCCGGCCCACGCTGGACGTGAACGGCATCTGGGGCGGTTACCAGGGCGAAGGCTCCAAGACCGTGATTGCCGCCAAGGCGGGCGCCAAGGTGTCCATGCGGCTGGTGCCGGGGCAAGACCCCGAGCGCATTACGCGGCTGATTCAGGAGTACGTGCCCACCATCGCCCCCAAGGGCGTGAAGGCCGAGGTGCTGAGCCACCACGGCGGGCAGCCGGTCAAGTTCGACACCGGCAGCGTGTGGGTGCAGGGCGCCAACCGGGCACTGAAGCGGGTCTACGGACGCGACGCCGCCTTTGCCCGCACGGGCGGGAGCATTCCCATCGTGGCCGACTTTGACCGCATCCTCCAGACCCCGGTGCTGTTCGTGGACTTCGGGCTGAACGAAGACGCGCCGCACTCGCCCAACGAGAGCTTCGCCGTCGCCGACTACCACAACGGCATCCTGACGAGCGCCTACCTGCTGCAAGAACTGGGCGCGGCTGGTACAGGGGCCGAGGGTTGACCCTGCGCCTCGCTTTCCTCGCCTCGCACGGGGGCAGCGCGGCGCGGGCTCTGGTGCAGGCGTGCCGCGCCGGAGAGCTGGACGCCGAGCCGCTGGCCCTGGCGAGCAACAACAGCCGTTCCCCGGCGCTCGCCTGGGCGCGGGAAGCGGGGCTGCGAACCGCGCACCTCAGCAGCGCCACATCCCCCGACCCTGACGCGCTCGACGCGGCCATCCATGACTTTCTGGTGGGTTCGGGGGCCGACACGCTGGTCCTGAGCGGCTACATGAAAGCACTCGGGCCACGCACGCTGGGCGCCTTCGCCGGGCGGGTGCTCAACATCCACCCCAGCCTGCTCCCCCGGCACGGCGGGCGCGGGCTGTACGGCGACCGAGTCCACGAGTCGGTGCTGGCGGCGGGCGACCCCGAATCCGGCGCGACGGTGCACCTCGTCACGGCGGGCATCGACGAGGGGCCGGTGCTGGAGCAGGTGCGGGTGCCGGTGCTGCCCGGCGACACGCTGGACACCCTCAAGGCCCGCGTGCAGGCCGAGGAAGCGGCGCTGATGCTGCGGGCGGTGCAGAGCCTCGCGGCGCGGCACGGCTAAAGCATTTGACAGAAAAAGACACCCTCACCCCTGCCTTCGGCAGGCCCTCTCCCATCAAGGTAGAGGGTCAAAAATGCAGGGCATTCTTTTGTCAAATGCTCTAACATCCAGCATTCAGAGGCGGAAGGTGGCTCCCGGCTGCCTTCCATTTTTATTGCTCTCCGGTGTCTGGCGCCCTGTACTCGATTTCACGGCGGTGAATATAGGTTTTCTCGCTGCCGGGCCGGTTGCTGGACGCCTCGATTCTCATTTCGGTCCAGTGGCCGTAGTCGTCGTCCTGGTAAGTGGTGCGGCTGACCTCGCAGATGTCGTCGAGATTGCTGTAGGACTCGTTGTAGACTTCGCGGCCCGCCGCGTCGTATTCGCGCAGTTCGATGGTGATCAGGCCATCCGGGTAGGACGACGTGACCTCCTCGCGGCGCACGCCGCCTTCCTGCGGGGGCTGGGGCAGCACGGTGCTTTCCACCCAGCCCAGGTCGCCGTCCGATACTTGCTCATAGACGCTGGCCGACACCAGCTGCTCGCCGTCGAACACCCGCTGCGCCACCTCGCGCAGGGCGTGGCGGGGGCCTTCTTCCTCGCGCACCGGGCGCCCGGCCTCGTCGAAGTGGGTGAGGTGGACCCAGGTGTCGGGGGCCTGCTCCTCATGCGGCGTGTAGGAAAGGGTCAGCGTCCGCGCCCCGGGGTCGGCCCACTCGTAGCTCGTCAGGCGGGGGAAGCGCTGAATCAGGCTCAGGCCGTCGGCGGCCCACTCCACCGTGCGGGTTTCGGCAGGCGCGTGGGTCACGATGCGGCGCACCGGCCCCGTTTCACCGAGGTCATGGTGGCGGCGCAGGGCGGCAAGGGGTCCAGGAGCAGGCATGGCCCCACTTTGCCCGCCGGCGCGTGTCCTATTGATCGCGGCGTAGATTTGAGTCGATAAGTCGTTGAGGCAGTTCGATATACCGAAGGCGCTGCC